>Ga0209589_1001118_pt1 | contig 42753 bp, 18 predicted proteins | sample CowpeawhiteBW_FD_187525 | JGI IMG/M metagenome (GOLD analysis project Ga0209589, IMG submission 187525) | Root nodule microbial communities of legume samples collected from California USA - Cow pea white BW (SPAdes) (version 2) | ecosystem: Host-associated > Plants > Roots > Nodule | place: USA...
GTCTCAGTTTCTATACAATGATAGAGCAAATAATGATTTTACCGCCAGAACTGGATTTCTAAGGGTGACGGGAGATGACTGACTCCATGTAAGAGGAAAGGCTGAGTTGAGTGTTGATTCCATACAAACAACTGCCCAAAAAATTATTAGTACTTGTGCATGAGAATAAAGAATAATAGTTCAGAAGAATGCTTAAGTTTGCACTTGCATACTCTGTTGTCATTTCCTCCAGATGCCAACTCACGGTTATCATAAGACCACTTCAGTCCACAAACCTTTAAAGAAACAAAAAGGAAAATCAATATGTTGTTGGATATCATGTACAGTAGAATAGTTAGACAAGATGAAACTGTAAGAAATAAAAACAAGATTGACCTCTGATTTGTGCCTTGACAGTTTACTGACAAAATCGTCTTGTGCACGGATATCTCTTTGATAAATATTCTTATCCCTGCCGCCAGAAGACAAAAGAGATGAATTCCAGGCCAAGGCTCCAACACGTAACCGATGACCCTCCATAGACCTTATCTTCTTGCAACGAGAAACATCCCAAATCTACATGGACAATAATTAGACTCATGTATTGTTTAATTGGTGGGTGGGAAAAAACATAAAATGAACTAGCAAGTGGGACGAACTAACCTCTTCTAATTGAAAGGCGAACTTTGAGAGGAAGTCTAGGGTCTCCGCACACTGCTGGCCAAATGGGAACGAAGAGCAAATGGGACGAATCTCAAAACGCTGCAAATGGGGATGAAAATGAAAAATAATCGGTTCAAAACGCGTAAAATCAACCCATAATCAAACCCCAACAAGTTTGATGGCGAAAACCTTTCGAAACTCACTTGGAGGGGGTCGAAAATGGCATCGCCGGCGGGAACTCTCGCGGAAACGATGAACAGCGCGAGGGTTTCTGCATTTCGTGCAGACATAAACTAAAACTTAACGTCGGGGGTGTTATGTCCGACGTTAAGTGACGTCGGGGTGGGAGGGGCCGACGTAAAGGGACGTCTGGCGCGCGCTGGTCCGACGTCAAGGGACGTCTGTCGAGCAGGGGGCCGACGTCCTTTTTTGAGTGACGTCGGGGTATTTTTTAACAGACGTTAAGTAACGTCTGTCCGCTCCACGTCAGACGTTAAAAAGGTCTCATTATTTACAAAAATGCCACCGGTCATTTTTAACGTTGGGCTTTTTTTAGACAGACGTTATTGGAGTGACGTTAAAAGCCTTTTTTGTGTTAGTGATTGATGGGTTTTGGTTGTCAGTAATTATTGAAAAGTTTATCTATTTATCGGTAGAATTATCGATGAAGATCTTATTAACGAATTTTTCATTATCAATAAACACTCAATAATTTTGATTTATTAATGGATTTTATTGATTATTGATAACTTATTAAATTATAAGATATATAATGTAACAAAAAGGAAAAAAAATAATAAATGTATATATGAAATGAAAATGTATATACATGATTAAAGTTATATGTAGTTGTTTGAGAACTTAAAACTAGACATGAGGGTATATCCATGGATTAAAAAGAAAGAGTATGAGATGGAGGAGTAGGATAAAGAAGAAAGTATTGATAACATATATTGCTTGATCTTTGAAGTAGATATTACATTATAAATATCTCACTATATACCCTTGATACACATCATGTGTATATATGTATGGTTAAGTATGCATGACTTGGCATTTGACTGAGACATGTTGAGTAGTGGTCAAGCTCGAGGACCATTCACCAGCTTCCCTGAAGAACATGTCGATCCAAGAGGCTGATAATTGATATATCTGCTCGGAGCAGAAGATCGTCGAAACCCTTTTGGCAAACAAGCCTCCACACTCCCTCCTCTGAAACCTCCTTTTCCATTGCCTTTCTGAGCCTTCAGGTTTATGTATTTAGGGCCATTATGTTCCGATAAGGCTCTTGCACCATTCACAAGAACCAATGTAGAACACCCTCTTCTGCTGCACCCATGGGGGTTCAGAAGTAGCAGGAGAAGGAGAAGGAACTTGGAGACAAAAATGGAAGACATTTTCGGAGTGTTTCAAGTCTTACTATGCTCTCAATTTGTAGCGTTTGATGAGTCTGTAATGATGTTAAAGGTGAAGAAGATGAAGGTCTTAAATAGCCTCATGAGGATGGAAGTAGATGCAGATATGACCAACTCATTGCTAGCGAGGCGTTCTTGCTGGCCACAGTGCTTACTCAGACAAAACTGTGACTTCGATAACTTTTTCAAGATGCTGCTCGTGCCTTTCATAACTATCTTCTTTCATTAGCTTTGACTGTGTAAATACTCTTGTTGTTCCATAATTTCTGGTAAATACTTTTTATGTTCCTAAAATATTTTCTTATAATACCTTTGACCACAGTTACAAACAAGAACATGAAGTTGGCACATGGAAGAAGATTATTGGGCCAAGTGTTGTTGTAGTAGCTTACCTGTGTTAAAGTAATTGCCTGTGTCCCTTATCTATCTTCCACTGCCTTACACTACTTTCTTTGTCTGCCACGTGTCCTTTATCCTATATATTTTATTCTACATCGAATCTTATAAACTCACCAAACATTATTTACACATATGCATATCCATTCCTCCTTCATTTTATCCTTTTTAAAGTCTTAGCACCGCTGTTACTCATTAATATCTTTTGATTTAATAGATATCGATACTTCAATTTGAGTTATGTATTTGTATCTGACATATATCGTATTTGATATTTTAGGATATTTTAACATAATTATCAATGAAGTATTTAATTTATAAAGTCGTAGTACAATACAATTAAATCTTTGAATAAAGACCAATTTTAGTAACAAAAAATAAGTAGTCATTATATAGTGACAAATTTGACAACTAAAATAGTTCAAAACAATTATAATTGATCTCTAAATTGATAATTAAAATAGTTTCAATTATGAATTGGTTTTTAAATTGGTCACTAACATTGGCTACCAGGTTTTGGTTACCAAAATAATTGGTTTCTAATTAGAAAATTTGGATTCACACATTAACAATCATATATTTATTATGTTTGTAAGAATTATTGTAAAATTTTGAATATCATATCTTATTATTTTGAAAATAAATATATTGACATATCAAATATATGTCGTATCCGATATACATATCGTATTTGCGCATCATAGCTTTCGACCTTTCTAACTAAATTTCAGAAGAATATATTTTTTTTCTATCATCACTTTGGTTGGATGTTTAAATAACAATTTGGTGTGTCAATAGCAAGCCCTTAATTATTACATGATGGATATGACCTTGTGAAGGAACCCCACCAGCATGATTTATGCGGAAAGTAATTTGTGGGTACAGAAAGCAAAGCCCGAAGCAATCTAGTTAGGCTCTTTTGGTAACTAAGCCCAAAAGCACATTAACCCAAGCCCTTCTCAGGAGCATGACCCATTTCTAATTTATTTTGGACAAAAGGATCCATTCCGGCTCAATGTGTAGCTTCTGGGTTTCTACTACAAATTTGGAAACCTCGTATGACAGCAAAAATGTAAATGCAGTTTATTTAACAATTTTTAGAACTTTATTTTTCTAGACTACAGTTTTTACATTGGACTACTTTTAATTTAGAAAAATTAAACTAGGTTTAAACATCAAAGATATTTGTGATAACTTTTACCAAATTATAAATATATATAATATTCATGCATATTATATTAATATAAGATTCTAATATATGTAAATGCATATGTAGTTGTTTTCATAATTCTTTGGGCTATTGTTTTTCGATAAAATATGTCACTAATTTGAAAGATTCAATCAATCTTAGTTCTCGTTGCTTTAAATGTTCAGTTCTGATATATATTCTTAAAAAAATGTTAAATATATTTTTGTTCCTTAACTTTGAGTAAAAATTAAAATTAGTCTATTTTTAAAATTTTAGACTAATTTAGTCATCATCTTTAAAACTGTGTAGACTTTTTTTTAACCAATTTAATTTTTCATCTTTAAAACCTTAACAAATATTATTATGAAAATGGTCTAATTTCAATTTTCAAAAAAATTAAGAGAAAAAAAACATATTTAACACTCTAAAAAAATAACATTTGGTTTACAAAGTTTGAATTATTAATTTTGATTAATATATCCAAAAATAAATTGTTTCAATCCCAAAGCTAACTTACCGCCAAATTTTTTACAAAGTGATGTGTAATCCAACTAGCTAATTTATTTCAAGTTGGAAATATGTACTTAATAAACTAACCGATATTTTGTTAAATTATTTCATTTATAAAATTAATTAATAAAAAATATCACTTTATCGCGTTTTTTGACATTGAGATGATTAATTTTTGAAATATATAGATAAAAATCAAACAATTGAATTACTAAATACTAAAATAATCCAACGTTTTAAATATGAAAATCAAAGTCAAACCATTAAAACTAAAAAATATCAAATTGCGATTAAAAACCTTTATGACTGAATGGTGTAGGATTCGGTAATTACGGTAAAAGGAAAAAGTTTGTGATGAGTTAGCCATTTCTAAATAAATATTTTTAATCAGAAATAATTAAGGTTGTGTTGACTCTGGTGAGAAAGGACAAAATGGATTTAAAAAAAATGGTGATTTAATTCTAGACCATCATTAGAGACGCATCAAATGAGAATATTTGAGCATCTTGCGATGATTATTATTTATATGAATGGTGAGTGTGTGTGTGTGTGTGAATACATTAACAAGTCAAAGAAATTAAGCACGATTTTTAATGGGCGAAACCGCCCACTGTTTCAAAACGGAAAACCAAAACCACGGAGAAACCATTGTGTCGTCCTAAAGTGTGGGATTAATTAATCATCATCGACTGTTTGATCCAAACAAGGTTGAAACATGTTCTAATATGCATTCTTTCCTATTTCCTTAATTACTTAATTAGTTTGAGATCATCATTTAGGATTCGCTCGGTAACCGATGCTTCCTCATTAAGTTGAATAAAGATCCATAATAACATCATTTCATAATACCGAATAAAATAAATGACGCATTATGGTACAGTATTAACTTAATTAACTATATTATATTCGTCCTTGTGCATGCCATGTGAAGTCCAAGATTGAAGCTAATCTACATTGGATTCACCTCTTGCTTTTTGTTTCAACATTAATATAAAAGTGGATCACTTTCAACTTTTTGTGCGGTTTTCTTAATTATTTTATTTATATTTTTCAGTACTCTGTGCTTTCATATCATAATGTGATGTGAAAGTGAAACCCATCGTCAATCTCCTACCAATACATACTTTAGTAATATTTTCCTGGCTGCTTCTATCAAAATACTTTATGTCATATTCAAATATTTTTTTTTAATGTACAAATTTACATAATAGGCAGTTATTAATATATATATATATATATATATATATATAAAAGTTATGTTCTACAAATTTAATATGTCTAATACATATAGAGATTTAAAGTACTTGAGGTTACTATAATAACATTATAACTTTCAGAATACAAATATTATTATATAGTTACTTAATATATTTTTACTCTTCAAGATATCTTTATGGAACTCTAGCCCCTTTCAAGATATCTTTTATAGAACTCTAGCATCTAAAAAAAAAGTACTCGTGGTTGGGCAGCTTCCGCAGGAGGGGGAGTATACCAATATGGTTAAAGGGACTTACCCTTGAGGGGGAGATTGTTAGGAATCCAAGTGTGAGTCTAAGTCCCACATTGATCAGAAATGAGAAAGTAGAGTACTATATAAGAATCAAGACCCATAAACCCATTGTCTTAAGGTTTTGGATTGAGAGTGGTGTCAGTGTCTTATGTGGTTAGGCTCAGATCTCATTATATAAGTGTTTAGGTTAACTTATAAAATTAGAGTATGTCTCATATATATATATATAGCTTGTTGTTATATATTTATTGAAAAATACAAACACAGGTAAAATTCAAAACATTAATAAAATTATTTTCAAGAAAAATAAAATATTTAAAAATTGTCAATTGTGAAACGTTGAAAACTAAGTCGTAGATCTTTATTAATATTTTATGAATGCAATCCTTAATTTATAGGATCCGAGTAGCTCTAGCTTAATAATTGGTATAGCTGATATTTAATACAAAAAGCTTAATATTTTCTGTTATTCCTTCATGGTGTTAGTTCCATAATAAATATATTTCGTTGGAGGTTTGATGCTCTTGGTCCTTTAACATGATATTTAACAATTCATAAAGGAACAAAATAAACTTAACAACTCCCTAAATAAATTAAAGTGCAGCAGCTAATGACTTAATGATGAAATCCTTGCACTTGCAGACAAAATTTCAATTAACTAATATTTTTTTTTCTCTCTTTATGTCTCAATCATACAAAATTAGTCTAGCCGACCACCTAATCCTAAAATGTTTGTGGATTATATATATATAACTAAAAACCAATTCATAGTTTTATGATTTTTATTTTTATTTTTGTATTCAAAACACTTCATGTCCAAACTTAGTTTTTATTTAAAAGTGACAAAAACTAAACTTGATATACGGTATTTTTGTGTTTTTTAAATTCTCTTAAAACCTTTTTTTTTTGTTATAATAAGGATGTTATAGAAAATAAAGAAAAAGTAGCTTTCAGATGAATGATGAGAATTTGATAGTATTTTGTTATAAGTAACAGTACTTAAAGTTAGATCTGAATATGAGAGCCACCTAAGGATTAAATAAAGTAGTACTAGGTTGTTGGCCATGAGTGAGGCATTTTCCCGTTTCTTTACTTTGGCATATTAGGTTAGAATTTGATACTAAAGTGAGTTGGCTGCACGAGACTCTTATTTAATCATTATTGTCTGAACCCACACAAGTTAAGACCCATACAACTACAACAGATTCTTGGTTACCCAGACACTTGGAATCCAATTTACTACACTTGCTGCAAACTACCATCAAAATTTAGTTGCTTTTTAACAAAACATATATTTTTTTTAAAAAATTTACACAAAAACTATATCCTAAACCTTAACTCTTTGCCATGAAATTAGTTCCTAACTATTTTTTCAATTTAAATTTTTTGTGTGAAACTTACCGTTAATGCGAAAAATTACTATCAAAGTAATGGAAACATAATTGTTTTGGGTATATGAGATTGTTCGGACACTTTCTAAGAATTCGTTTGGATTGTTGTCTCCTTTTATTCGTTCTTATTAATTGGATATATCTGTCAAAGGTTCTCTGATGCTAAAGTCAATTTGATTTAGAGACAAGGATATTAATTACACAATTAATGAAAGTTGCATACCACCTTACCTCAATCTCTATTTATAGATATTGTAATGATCTTTTGATTAGGATTGAAAATGGTGTTGTCAAATCGATATATGGATTTGAGTAAGGTCTTATTATTGTTGAATCTCTTAGGAATTCTGCTGACTATCAAAAAACTAAATCAGTTAGAGTGACGGTTGGAGATCATACATTAATTATAGATAAGACGAATTTATAGTATATAAGTGAGCGCAAGCCTAATCTTAGTAGATAGTTTTATGCGGTTGAGTTAGGCTTAAAGTCTATTTCTTAACATGGTATTAGAGTAATGAGTTAGAGCCTATCCTGATGAGAATTGTTATTTGTTCAATCTAATTTTGTGTCAACTGCTTGTTGGACCTATTGAGCCATCTTCTATCCGTCTTGAATCACCCATTAATTTCTAGTCTTACTTTCAAGATGTATATGCCTCGACGTGAGAGAAGAGTGTTGGATCCCACATCAATTAGAGATAAAACAAATTTATAATATATAAGCGAATGCAAACCTTGTCTTACAAATCGATTTAGGTTGAGTTATACTTAAAGTCCACTTATATTAACACCTACAAACATCATTTTTAATATCAAAAGCATTATAATTATGTAATATAAGAAATTGGTGTATATCATTGTATAATCAAAGTTAATTTATCATAAACTCATAGTAAATATATTAGCATATACGAATTTTCTGAAGAATAATTAAAGCTATGTATGTATTAATAAAGTATTAAAGAAATGAGGACATGTTTGTACGTAAAACATTGTCAAAATATCAGACTTTTACTTTTGAGATTTTTTTTCTTCTGTTAGGATATGTTGTTCCTTCTAAAAGCAAGGCATTGTAGTTATATTAGTGGCATGGCCATATGTTGATGTAATGAGCATGTGGGACATGTCATGCACCACAACAACGTTACCATGTGGCCATGTGTTATTGCGTATTAGTTGCAATGGCGAGAGGAGTGAGGGAAAGGAAACAAAAATATCAATACAAATGACAAAACGGTGCAGTATTATTACAATTTATAATGATTATCACAGTGATAATAAGTTAAAATTCATACATAGTGAATATCTCTTTTGCTAATTTTGTTGTTAGTGGAATTAAAGTTTAAGCAGGGAGAATATTGCCTTGTTTTAATGTTTGATCGTGTTATAATAAAGTCTTAACAAAAGGTTAAATATTATTTACGAACAACAAAGGACAACCAACAAAAATCAAATTTCAGATTTATGAGTCAACTTTGAGTCACTTCCAAAATAAATTCTCCAACCTAATCCTAGCTAATTAATATATATGTGAACAAAAAAACAATTATTACTTATATTCATCTATATTTGTCGCCATTATGAAATTTGTTATCTTCCTATGTGAATACTAACTTTCCCAACAACAGTTTGGTGGAAGAGAAGCATTTATATTATTATTATATAAGTGGCCATAAATTTATAAACAGTGGTTGATTCTTGGTCCAATTAATACTCTGAGACAAGACAAAAGAAGAAGAAAACTTCCTTAAAAATTATAGTATAATGTTCTTGATGCTTGAGCATTCATATTCATTAATAACAAATTATGGCTTGCTAATCACCACACTATTTTTTTCTTTTTAAAGTATGCTTTCCATTCAGATTCCACTCCCTTTGTGAAAATCAAGTTCAGAATGATACTGAAAATACATAAAATCCTTTCACTTTTTTTTTTCTTTTCCATTTATAATTCATTGTGTTTTTTTTTAATGATTCCATTCTATCATGTTAGAATTAAAATTTCACTGATGCTTATCAAGTTATTTAAGAATTGGCATTATTATTATATAGAATTACTTATTTGTATGTCATTTTAAGTTTTATGATCTAAACATATCACGTGAAAGCGTGAGAGGTTTTTTATTTTTACATAAAGTGTGAGAAGTTAATCTTAGACATAAATTGCATGAATATTTATTATTATTTTTAAAGAAAACAAATCTTAATAATTTATTTTAGTTTATGATTATCAAGATTAGTTGTTTTTCCTTTTATCCAATACGCTCATCTCACCTTATCTTAAAACACATGTTAATATATGTGTTATTATATAGTGTAAAATTATTTAAACTAAAAATAGATTTAAAATAAAAATACTATATTGTTAAAAATAAGAATGGTCTTATTAATAATATTTTTTTTTATAAATTAAGACTGTATTAAAAATATAATTTACATATAAGATTAAAAAAGGATGTTATATTATGTAACATATTATTGGATAGAAAATCTTAAAAAGTTGATGACTGAAACTTTGAAAAACAATGCAGTGATATATAAAACCCATATTTCACATGGGTACTTTTACTTTTATTTTTAATTCATGTTGTGTCGCATTTGGCTCCTTTTATTTTCCGTTAGTTGTCGTTACCCTTTTTTTTAAAATATATACATATATATTTTCCGTACCTTGTTCACGTGGGTCAGATTTTTTGAAAAGAAAAGAAATAAGATTTTTCATTCGTAAAATTAAAAATATTGTAAATACGACGTTTTAATTGTTTATCAGTGGAAGCACGCGTCTGCGTTTTCTTATACCTACTACACTTTGTTTCACATTTTGAATTTAATTTTAATAATATTTTGATAACCATTTTTTAATAATTCTTATTTTTTTAAGATAATAAACATATTTTACTTTTACTAATCCCAAAATAAAATAAAATAAAAACAATGATAATCGTATTAGTTAGAAAGCAAAAGTTTATCAAAGTAACACTAAAATTGTAAGAAAATATTATCACCTTTACGTATTTGACACCCATTAGTAAGAACATTTATTTCACACCTTCAAAAATCAATGTTTAATTACATGTTTTTGTTTTTAACTTACATACCAATATATATTATTATATTATTAAAATATATTTTTTGTTAGTGTCAAACCAGAATTTCCCTTATGTATTAATGTATAGATTATTTATACAAGGGTAAATAGAATTTTTTCAAAAACAAAGTAAATTAATTATTTGTATTTTTCTACACCACTGAGTTACTGAAGTTATCTATGAACTCAAACATATTATTCAAACTTTAAATTTAAACTAAATCTAATAAATTAAAGATTGTTTCTATTTTTTGGAAAATAATTAAAAATACACAATAAAAATAAATAAAAGAATATGATAAGTTAACTTTGTATAAGTAAATTTATAAAAACAATTTTATATTAGTATAATTTCCATAACTATACATGAACTAAATTTAACTTATGGACAAAAAAAAACATTTAACTCAAAAGTCATATTTATTTTAATTTTTAGTCAGTTACTAGTATTTTTTTTAACCTAAGCGCATAAAATTAACCTCTTCTGTGCAATAATTTATATACAATTATATTTATAATGTTGATTGTATTATAAACTTGCTCTTATTGAAAAAGATTGTAATTTAATCTCTATTAGGTATAACATACTACACAAATCTATCATTTTTTTTTTATACTTTACAGCCTTAAGGAAGATTAAAAAAATTGTACCATTATGAATCAATCCTAAAGTCATTCTTGATAAGATCAAGCAAAAAATTCGAATGTTGATGAAATTTAAATTTTCTGTTAGATTTAATTATGTTATGCCTTTATAATACACTAATATTGATATATTATTTTTTTAATATATATCAAAATATAAAAAACACAAACCAAAATATCTAGAAAAACATGTAAATTCTCGTGAATTAATTGGAATTGATATGATCAAGTATATATAAATTTAAGAAAAAGAAAAAGAAAAGTTCTTAAACCCAAAAGCTGCTCCTTACCATAGGTTAGAACTATCTCCTTCACCTGAAATTTTGGATACCAAATGGGTATCCATCATGTCAAGTTCATGTCTTTTAGTGATAAATAAAATAATGATTCTCGTTTCTTCATCAAGAAAGAGATGACTAAAGAGCTACAATTTACCAATCACAAAAGACTTGTAATCACTCAACTCAATCTATCTTGGTTAAAAATGTAGCAGGAATCATCTTTTAATTTAACTGGATATACCTGTCAGCTTATGGATAATTGTATTATTAAAAGTTATTAACTTTTATAATAACTTTCTTAAATCTTACCTAAAATTTAATTCTGTAATAGTATAAAAAATATTACCAAAATATATGAAAATACTCGTGGGTCATTAATTATCATGTGACTTAATGTGAGTCATTGATCAATGTATCACTATTTTTTATTTTTTTTTAAATCAATAACTCACACTAAGTCACATCAAAGAGTACAAGATGATTGTCAAAAAATAAAAGTCATAGTATAATTTTTCATAAATTTGTGGATCTAATCAAAATAATATATTATTTCAATGTGAATTTCTTTTAGTGTTTATATATCATTTGTAATTACATGAAATTTTATTAAAATAAAAAATATATATAAAATATAAAAGACCACACCAAACCTACAAAAATATAGACAAATTATATTATAAAAAATATTTAAATACATCAAAATAAAATATTAACCACTTATAAATAAAAGTTAAATTAACTAAATTATTAAAACAATAATTTTCCTCATGATTTTTTTTGAGTTGCTTATAAATATCCATGTTAATAATATATGAACACCTATCACTCCGGAACATCACCCAATTTATTGTGAAACATATTATTCATAAGTTTTGTACTGATAACATGCAGACATGGACCAACAAAAAAAATTAAAACATTTATAATATTTTAGTCTGTTGAAGATGAATACTTCGCATTAAACCTTTATGGTTTGTTTGGGTTATTTTAGAAGTTAGAAACCATAGCAATAGTAGAATTAATTCGCCCATGTGATTACTTATTTAGTTGGTATAATTTTATATTTGGCGTTTATTTATTTACTATTAATTCGTATATGCTATACATATGCGAAGATATCGAGTATTGTTTTTCTTTTATCCCGAATGATAATTAAAATCATTTATCTCTGTCAAATGACAACTTTAAGGTATTTTTTTGTTAATTGAATAAAAGTTAGACTCTAAAAACTATTATATATGAAAAACGAGAATATAATCATTGAGTTTCACAATAAGAATTAATATAATTAAAAATAAATAAATAAGGAACCTCTGTCCTCTTTCTTTCTCTTGGCAGATAGTGAAGTTCTTGGTAACACAGCATTTAACATCGTGTGTTTGTGTGGGTGACAACCTCAAACTAAACCCTTCTCTACTTTTTCTCTTTCTCTCTCTCTCTCTCACTCAAGTTATATATACAGTACATTCATTTGCAACTGGATCTTGACCTACCAGCTGCAAGTCTTCTTTTTAATATTCACAAACTTTTCATCATTTTCTTCACCTCTCTTTCTTCTTTTTCTTCTTCTTCTTCTTCGTTTTTTTTTTTCCTTTCTGTTTTCAATCTTCTTTTTCCTTTTTATGCTATGTGGTTCTGTTAAATGGAGCATTCTGATCCATTTTGTTCTAATCCATTACCACCATCTAATGGTAATTCACTGTATATCATCAAAAACACTTGTTGGATTATGTTATTTGCATTATATATATATACACACCAAAATCACCACCAATGACGGAAACACACAAAACCCATGAATCATCCACCAATTAAAGTCTGTTCAGCTTTACTTTAACAAGTTTTCTATTTTAATTGCTTCCCTCTCTTTCATACGCTTTGCTACTGTTCACAATCGTTTTATATATCTATATATATCTATTTCTCTCTCTCTATATATATATATATATATATATATATATATATACACACACATGTGTGTCTGTGTTGAATCTGCAGCCTGTGGAAACTGTATATTCCGTTAGGGTTCCCTAAATTGTTCCTTATATTCTGCTATCTACATATCTGTCGTACATATAGCAAAGTACCATGGTTGAGGGTGCATGATAATCTTGTTCTCCCACTGAATCAGTCGGATCCAGAATTCGATCATGGGGGATTATATATATAGTCGTTGTTTGCAGGTGCAGCAGCATCAAGATTCACACACAAATTCTACCTCCATGGGGGAATGTTTTGGAGTTGAGAATCTTGATGATGCTGCATCAGCAATAGACGATTCCTGCTCTTCTTTCCAACATTAGGAGATCTTTGTCAACTAAAACAGTTCTATTTCTATTTCTCCAACATGAGCTTGCTCTTCATCCACTTTTTCATGTCTGCGGGGTAAGATTGTAATTAACACCCTTCATACTGGTGTTTATGTTCATAATTTATCTTTTGTTGAAAGTTATTAGTCTGTGTTTTACACAGGAAGTGAAGTTAGAAAAAAAACTGTGTGTATGCGTGGGTGAAAGTTTGAACTGAAGTTTTCTTAAAATTTTCACTGATCTGATGGTTTTTCCTGGTTCAATTTCTTAGGGTTTTAAGGACATGGAAGCAAAAGTTAATTTCATTTCATGTTGCTGCAGATTTGTTCATACTATTGTATATAAGATTCAAATAATTTCGGTGAGTATCTGCAATTAATGCATATTTAGGTTTCTTTTACATGATTCAAGTTCATCATCAGGTAAACTACCTCTCTCTGACACAGATACATGTGCAACCAGTTTCACGTCTCTTCTTAAAAGAAAAAATAATGGTTCAGTCATCCATTAATTTACAACTTCTACATTAAATAAAAACTAACATTGCTTAGTTTAAGAATTAGTCGAGTATCAAAACTTAGGTATGTACTACAAAAAATTATTCGCTAAATTTAAATCAAATTCTAATGTTTTTCTCGAGATGTATATATAGTGGACTCGCTAACTGTACATCTAAATGCATTAATTTAAGCTTTTTTAATCCTTAAAGAGTTTCAAATTTACTGGCCATTCACCACTAAAAGAGAAGCAAAGTTAACATGATAATCCAAAACTACAGTTAATAATTTATTGCGAAAAACACTAATAATATTTTAAGCAAGACTTTCTTTGGAGTCTCATCATGCCATTAAAACCTTCTGTTTGATATATAGTATAAAAATTAATGTGTGTTTGTTGTAACACATTTATACATAACAAAAAAGGTGTTTGATTACATCTGCACCAGTAAAAGAGCCTAGTTCTGAAAATCTGAATAGAAGATGATTCATGTGTGAATTGTTCCTTGTTCTACCTATGCAGGATTTCAGTACTAATTGCCAGCTGGATGATATTGCACTCTGAATTCCCACATATATTTTGCAGGGAATATTACATAAACTAGTTAAAGCTTTCACTGAAAGTACAAAAACTAGTTATTAATTAATATCAATGTTATATATAACTATGGGTGTGACCGTGTAACATGTAATGTATTGAGAATTGAGGTTGTAGGGATTGGTGTGTCTCCATAATGGAAGATGCAGAACCCAACTCACACTTTTGCATAGACCTGCTTCTGCTTTGTGGAGTAGTGTACTGTACTGCAATTTTTTTTCTTGTTTTGGTTGTTATTGTAAAACACAAGTTATGAAAAGGGAACTATGAGTTTAATTTCTAAAATGGTATGTTTTGTTTACGATGTAATGAGAAGAAAGGTTGTAGCAGTGCAATGACATAAACGATTAAGATTGATGTCTGGTTGATGAGACATGCTATGTAGACAGCCTTTGTGTTGTGCCACTTCATGTCCCGCAATGTAAAACCAAGGGTGCAACTAAACTTTCCAAATAACTGATAGATTTTGTTGTCACCCATTAAAATAATCAATTTTATTGTACAATTTGAAAATAAATCTTGAAATTAGTGGAGATATAACTTTTATTGTTATGATGTTTAATTTGCAAAAGTCATTTTTTTAATACAATAAACATCATAATGATTTTGTGGTACCTCCATACATCACCTTGTCACTACAGATAACTTTCGATGATAGTATGTTGGAATCATTACTGGTTTGTTGTACAACGGTACTTTTTTTTGCTCTTTACGCATGGATTTAGAGAAAAGAAAACGCTTCACCCAAATTGTGAGGTGTAGGACCACTTCTCTAGAAATGTTTCTAAAATGAAAATTATAGCAGTTTATTCACAGGTTAAAATTAATTATATGTAAATTAAAAATAAAATTTTATAAACATAATGTAAAAGATCTTCTATAAATAAATTTATGTATAAACTAATTTTAATTTTTAAATAAATTAATGTTATATTTTTTTTTAAGTTTCTTTTGAAAAAGATTATCGATGTAAAACAAATTATTTCAATTCAAATATAAGTTAATTAAGATTTAATAATATATTAGTATGATTATTATGTTAAGTAGTTTTTTATATATACTAACAACAAAAATTAGAATAAACTACATAGACCAAGGAGTCTCTATATCTTTGCATCAAAGAATAAATGGTGTTTATGTTATTTACAGTTTGACATATTTTAAGGATAAAATTGTGACGGAACTTTAACTTAAAAAACGGACAATATCTTAAATGCATGATGATTAACCCTAACGATGTCACTTGACTTATTTGAGATCGTAACACTACATGTAAGAAATTCAAAAATAATATATGTATTTTTTTCCTTCTAATAATATCTTTTATATTTTTTTTCTCTTCCAAGGTTAATAATATAACATTCATACCGTATTTCCTTCACCTTATCTATAAACATAAATCGAGTTAAACACAATTAAGTTTTTCTTTTCATACACGCCTTCTGTATATAGTTTAAATAATGCGTAATATAATTATTTTTAAATAATTAGGTCTTAGTTTAACCGGTTATTGATTTATTGAATCAATTTTCAGATTCCTTTTAGATTGATTCTATATTACGAAGATCCTTAACATCACATATCAATATTAATATAACAAATAATTAAATCATGAACGTAAAAATACAATTATGATATATATTTGTTTGTAACAACACATTCATTAGCTGAATCGTGAGAAAGCAACTCTCAAACCGATATAATTTTACAATCATGTTGTAAAAGGAACCCTCACCACCTTTAACAATGCATCCATGTGTAAAGAACAAACGAATCATTGATTCTTCTTTGAAGCAAGATATTCTTTATATCAAGTATTTGTCATTGACACCACTAAGAGAGATAATTCAAAGAGAGGAACCTATTTTGAATCAATCACCACTCAAATTCCTCCACATGTTTAATATTTTTTTAAATATATTCCTATGACGTGTAAAAAAAAAGCAATTTATTATACCTTTAGGTCGATGTTATGGCGTCAACACCACTTATTTCTATCTATCATTTTCTCCACACCTCCTTTATATAAACACCACTTAACACATCTTACAACACCTACTCATCACATTCAAAAAAGTAATTAAGGAATTTGGATTCTAATTATAAACCTATCTTTACAACACCCTTCTCCACTTAACATTAATCTTATTAACCTTCTTTCGTCAATAAATTATTGTCTTCCAACCTTCTTTCGTGAACTCAAGTTGCAAGGTGTCTTCAAATGTTACTTTCAAAACAATATTTTTTCTTATCATTCTAGGACGTGATACTTTGGTTGGTTCATATTTCATACCGTATATCCCTTCAACCATACCTATAATTAATATTGTTAGGAATTCAAGTGTGATTCTAAGTCTCACGTTAGTTAGAAATGAGAAAGTGGAGTACTATATAAGAATAAAGATCCATAAATATATTGTCTTAAGGTTTTGGGTTGAGAGTGGTGTCAGTGCCTTATATGATTGGCTCAGATCTCATTGGTATTGTATCTCTCCGGTGATACCCCTACTTATAAACCTAACAAATATCCAAAACAACAGTGATTAAATATATTAGGGTTTTTTAAAAATTATATTTTTATTACTCTTATTAATTTTGATAGAAATGATTTTTTATTGGTTTAATTTGTTCATAGTTTGTTGGTTTCCCAGTTGTGTATGTCATGTGCAGAAAATGTAGTGAGGCTGACAATGGGGGAGAGGCATTAATGGTGTGTGATAAGTAAGTGTATCTGTAAAGATTATCCCCAATAATGAGTGCATATCAGAAGCCATGTCATGTGTAATTAGTAACAAAGCTGTTCTGATATTGACAACTAAAAAAGAAGGTATACGAATTATTCTCACTTTCGAAGGTCCACAAAAAGCTCTTACTCTCATTAAAGAACCACTTGTTCAAGTTTCGACCTTTATTTCACTATTATCCTTCTTTTACATAAAAAGACTATGATATTATATTCGGAAATTCTTTACAATTTTTAATTTTGTTTATATTTCTTCGAATAATCTTAGTTTTTTTCTGGCGATGTGTAATATTAATGGAGGCTGGTGTGTATATCTTGAACTTGTATATTTTTGTTAGAAGTCTCACATTAACTAGAGATAAGACAATTTCATAATATAAAAGTGAGGTGCAAATCTCACTTTAGAAGCTGATTTTGTGGGATTGAGTTAGGCGTAAAGCCTACTATTAGAGATAAGACAATTTTATAGTATATAAGTGATGTGCAAAACTCACCTTATAAGCCGATTTTGTAGGGTTGAGTTAGGCTTAAAGTCCAATTCTAACAATTTTGAATGAAAAGCTTGTTTAGACTTTTTTAAGATTTTTAATAAGGTTTGGAGCATTCGAATGTTTAGTTTATATTATATTTTTCTGTTGATAAAAAAAAGTTAATTTATGAAAACTGTTATAGTTAAAAAAAATGATACTAGGTTAGATGCTGAATTCTATAGTAATGAAGAAAAAAAAAATTAAAACCAGAATACACTTTTGTTTCTTGTTTTGAAACGAAAGAAAAGTTTGATAGGAATAATTTTTCCACATTGTTTTAAAACTAATTAACACATCTTTTATTTATTTTATAAACTAAAATGCCTGAACATGAGTTATTTTTATTTTTATTTTTTGTTTTGTTGAGATTCCATATGTCTGACCATGTTTCTACCTATATAGATCTAATCCACAACATAAAGTTACCCTATAACTTATGATGAAAATAGAACGTGGAAATGTAACTAAATCTACTACTGAGAGTAATGTGAATAGTGATATAAACAACGGGTGTTCGATCTTTCAAATGTAGGTATTACTTTTGTTTTCTTTCTGGTTGAGACAAAGATAATACATAAATAGAATAAAATAGAGTATTTAATATGACCTTCTCTATTAAAGTGGACCATAACATGTCCCGTAACTTCTATTGGTTGCATTCTCGATTTTAATAATTTCAATTTAATTTCCCATCAACTCAGAATATTACTTTATGAAATCTATATGTTATTTTCTTAATCATAAATCTAATATTAATATATCAATTTATAATTTTAACTAAATATTTAATTTAAATGATATATATGTAACCCAAATAGTCTAACAAATGGTCACAAATGTATTCTTATAAATAAATAAATTAATCTCTAATTTAATCGGAGACTAATTAAAATCTAGAATAATAACTTGTTAAAACTTTGGTAATTGATATTACAAACCAATGTATACTTTAATTCATAAACTAATTAATTTTTTTATTATTAATAAAAATTATTTTAGATTTTTATAAAATGGTGTTTAGAATCTATAATAATAAATAACTAAAATTTTGATAATTAATGTAAGAGATTAATTTAAACTCTGGATCACAAATTAATTATAACTTTTTTATTAATAATAAAAAACATTTTTGATATAAGAAATCTTTAGTTTATAAAATGGTATCTAATTTAATCAATATAATAATTAATTATTTTTAGTTTCTAAAATAGTTGTTACTTAATATTTTTTTTAGTGATCTTTTAAATTGTAGATGAGACACTTTATCATTTTACTAAGTGAAATGGATAATTAAAATGTTTCACAATTATAATATTAATAAATTATTTGATGATTTCATTTTTAAGGATAATTAAATGATATTTTAATACCACTAAAGATAAAATAAATACTTGTAGTTTAACTCAAAATAATAATATTTTAATTAATTTTGTATCTTTTAATTGAATGTATTTTTTCTTAGAAGAGACTGAATGTCAACTGAATGTGAACTGAATGTATTTTTTCTCAGAAGAGACTGACAATTTCTTTCAAGAATTAAAATGGTCTCAAGTTTTTCTTGTTTTTTTTTTCTAAGAATCGAATAGAGGAGTATAAGGACACAAATTGTTTTACGATGATACGGTCACGGTAGAATTTGATTGTGTGGGATACTTTTGAAAATTGAACTGAAAGGGAAAAGGAGAATACCAATCAAAAGAGAAAAGAAAAAGAACACAAGAGAAATGGTTCTCCTTATCTTTGAAATGTTCATGATAATAATTGTGTTCTTTTCTGTTCTATCACTGAAATGGTGGCCATATATATCAAAACTATGTTCTACCTCTCTACCACTTAAATTGTGCACGGAATTGCCAACTCAATAATAATTTCAGAAACTCATAACTTTTGCTATTTCACACACTCGCAGAAACATTTTGGATTGTTTTCTCCAAGTAAAAAAACATAAACTCAGTATTTTCTTATCATTACAAGAACGACCAACACAGTTGTTTGATACTGTAAACACATAAACATTCGACACATCTCTTTCCATACTCAATTATACCTCAAACTTTACATGCCACTTTAATTTGCTTTTGTAAATATTTTCATTCCTTTTTTTAATGTCCGCTTTCAAGTCATTATTTCAATATTCTCATATTGACAACAGTGCCAAACATAACATAACATAACAGTTCAAATATCTAAACCCTTTCAAATTTTACTACATTCCGTACATACGTTGTGTTCTACTCATGATGTATTCTCATATATATATATATCAAAGGAATTTGATTACATATAACAGTAACACCTTTCCCTCGAGTTGGTCAATGAAGATTTGTGGCACAAACCATTATGAAGATCGAATCAGTCTTTAATAAATATCGATGTAAAGAAAACCTTAACACAGAAGAAAACCAAGATTCATGTTTGGAATGAGGTTGTCTCTGATATAAAAATAGAGCATTCTGTAAATGGCTGGTTCTTAGTGAGGAAACTTTTGATGATGGCATTTGATTGTGATACATCTTACCTTAATGGATGCCACTTTTGCAGTGAGGTTTTTGATTTGGTTATCTTTTATTTGCCAAAATTAAGGGAAAATGAAAGTTCATGTCACATATGGTCCCCATAAACAGGACGTGATTCTGGTCCCTAGATTTTCATTGACTTATGCCAACTGCTATTGTACCTGCTTCACTTTGCATCGTTTGGCAAGCCAATTTCACCACTCCTTTTACCAGTTGGCAGTGCTCAGATTCTGTACCAATTCTTATTGTGTCCTACAGCTAACTCATTTTCACTGAATTATCAACAACAGCCAAATATGCATGTACTATAAAGGTCCACAAACACAAGAATTGCTATCCCTACGTTGCAGAATATCCTCATCTCTCTGCGTGTCCTCAATGTATTGGGTTAAAGCAAACTCCATGATATCAAAATTGAACATTGCTGTGTGGATCTCAATATCTTGCACAAGTCACTTGGAGCCACAAAGGACATTGTTAAAAAGACAGCTTTGTATGTAATATCATAAACAAAAACGTACGCATTATTCTCTTCTGATCTTCTCAACCCTTCAATTACCATTCATTACTTAGGTTTAAACAAAATTGTCTTATCAGTATCATAGAAATATACCATTGTTAGAAATTCAAAAAGGAATAAACCTGATATGATGCTGACAAATTCTCAATGTTTAGGCTTAAAAAACCTAAAGCTGTTTGCCTCACGTCTTTATCCTGTGCTTCCAAGAGTTTAGAAATTTCAAACCTACTTGTCGTTCCGTACATACCTTGAGTTTCATCAGAAAGCAACAAGTGGATCAAATTAAGGTACAAAGCACCACTTTGTTTCTTCAACCATCTCAACTAAACATTTTCAATGTCAAGTGTTTGATGTTATTCAGTGAATAGAAGACACTCAGATATCACAAAGACTCCTTCAAACCTTGCAAAGTACAACACTTTTCGTAAATTTGTGATTTGATTAATGTGAAAATCAGAAATGATTGAATTTAAATTCATGTTAAGAAGTAAATTTTAACTTTCAACAATACAAAACTATACAAAACTGCACAAAACTGACTTATAATACGAGGTTTTCATCCTTTTATATATTATAAACATTATAAACTTATTGTATGTCAAGTCCATAAGAGATTTTCAATAAGAGTTTCATATGATAGTAACTGTGTTTTGCGAACTCTGCAAGGTATGGCTTGAACAGTTACCTATCTTTTTTGTGTGTAATGAAAAAAGAATGGAGAGGCGAATCTAGATGTAGAGAATGTGACAGATTCACCGTGTTTAGAAATGAGCTAAAAGTGCATATGGGATTGTAACTGGTGAATATATCCATATATGAGGGATAGCTATAAGGTCTAAAGCTTCTCCTACTTACCAACCAAAAGTACTAAAAACCATTACCTCATATTTTCATTGCTGTTAAAAACTAATAAAACTCACTCATAAAGTCACCCTTTTAACTAATATTGTTCTTCATAGATCCAATTTGTGTTATAGATTACATTATAAGTAATCTGTGTTATTTTTCCTTGAGGATTATTCTCATGATTCAAAGGAAAAAGGAGCTTACCAATTGCGAAGAAGTTCAACTTTCTGATAAAGAATTATGTCCATAATTACAACTGCACTCTGATAAATACAACCAAATTTCATCAGCCTATGAAAACTTGACTTTGTTTTTTAATTTTTTTTTTCTTAGAAGTACTTATGTATAAATGGGTTTAAAATACTCAGATAAAGTTAGTTGTTTTACAGTGTGGGTGTTTTCATATTTTACTGTACTTCTAAACGTTGCAATGATGATAAACCTGTTAAAGCTCCTGAAAAATGTTTTTAATGAATTTGACCTTGTATAACGCTTCTGTTTATAAGCTCTTTAACATGTTGATAATGCTTCCTTAAACTGTAATAATGAATCATGTAAGACATGTGCAAAATAGACAGGAACCCAAGTACGAGACAAAGATAAAGAGTCATATTTTTTAGAGGTTCATGTTTTATCGGTGTAGATCGATTAAGGACAAAAAAAATTCGTTTTTCGTGTATTTATACATAAATTTCTCTTGTACTTTAAATATTATTGAAATAAATTATTATAATTCAGTTTGAAATTTAAAAATATCATGTAGTGTATTTTATTTAAATTTATAATTAAAATATATCATTAAATATTAATATTTTTTTTTAATAAATATCCGAAAGCTATTATTCCTATCTACCCGTTGAGACGCTTTCCTAAGTTTGATAACTGGATTAATAATTAGATATTTATTATTTTGGTTTTTTTTCGTTCGTCCTTATAACTGATGTTGTAAACTGCTCAATATAACTTTCTAAACTTAGCATGTAAATTTATTTATTTATTTTTGGTATTTTTTTAATGATTGTTTCATTGATCTATTTTAATTTTAATTTTAATTCCTTTCTGTTTTGTTTTTTGACTTGTCATACTATAAATATATTATGGTCAGTGTAATATAAATTAGTCGACGAGATTATTAGATAAAGTTAAATTTTAATTTTAATTGCGTTTCTTGTTTCTTACAAGAATTTGAGTTTTCTAATTAAAAAACATCAATTCCTTAAATTTTTTTTATATATAATGGAAAATATAACTTAATATAATAATAATAATAATAATAATAATAATAATAATAATAATAATAATAATGGGAAGAAGAAAATATCACTTGCACAAACATTAAGAAAAATATATATTAAATTCTTTGAACTTTAAAGTTCTTTTTTTTAATCGCATTATCTAACCCAAGGCAGTGTTGTTACTGAATAATCCAATAAAAATGCATTTCTCAACTAAAATCAAGATTATTATAGAAAAATATCACATATTCTAGATATTAATTATTAATCTCTTACTTTTCTAAATTTTAATGATTTACACTTTATGATTTTGTGGTTTTTATTTTCTATAAATAATTTTGAATATTTCCAATTAAATTATAAAAATTAATCTTGGAAGAGACTTTGCAAATTAGAGTTTTTTTGACTTAAATATAATTATATTTAGATTTGAATGAGCTACCTTTATTTGTAGATAGGGAGTTAAAACTTAAAATAGTTCAAAACTTATAATTTTGTCTAGCTTTAATTTGTATTGAGTTGAAAAAAAAAATATTGATTAATTATAGTAAAATAAGATTCAACCCACTTATGATTAGACTTTCGCAATAAGTTGGACTGATATGTATAATTTACTAAACAATAAAAAAAAATTAAATTAGACAGAAATATGCAGTGCAGCACAAGATGAATGTCTTAGGTGTAGAAAACAATCAAATTGTAGTTTTTCATTTTCATTTAAGAATGGCATGGACCGTCCACATAATATTTGGCCCATGGGCCTTCAGGCTAGCAATTACTTGTTTTATATTTATTTTTTCTTCATATAGTGTGAGATTTTAATAATTTTTGTTTTTATTTAATTAAATTAGTAAAAATAATAAATTTTATAAATTTGTTTCTTAAAATGAGTAATATTTTTATTTTTATAAATTTTAATTTTTATGTACAAATATATTAGGAAATTATTAACTAGTTAGAAGAAATGAACTTTTAGTTTAAATCGTTTTAATTTTCTATTAAAAGCAAAAGAAATTTATTTATATCTCAAGAATATAGAAATTATTTGAGAAATTGCCAGTATAAAAATAAAATTAAGTAAATATTTCTTACGCAGATAAAAACAATTACATTAAAATTTACAGCTATTTTTTCAACTTTGAAGTCTTTCTCATTGTACTTAAGCAACGCTATTATTTAAAATTCGAAAAAAAAGTTTCATTATTCAGTGAGAAAATAAGTTTACCAAATTATCTCGTATTTTAAGTAGATATCAATTTTTCTTTTTCTTTTATTTATTTCACTTTTTATTGTTTAAAAAATAGTATTTAGTATTTTTATAATTTTATGAATTTTTTATTTCTAGTAACAGCAAATATTTTATTTAGTAAAACTTATTGACTAAATCTAAAATAATATTATTTATATTTGAAACTAGATATTTTATATAACATCACTATTTTTTTTAAAATATGTATTTCTACTTTGATATAAAATTATTTAGGGTAAAGATAATAAATCAATGTTGATCATGTGATTTTTCACGTAAAGTAAATAATGAATTTTAAAGTAAACTATTCATTTAAATATTAAAATATCACCTCTTCTAGTATTATTTAAATAAAGGTTATGCTTTTAGTCTTCACAAATTTAAGATTTTTTAATATTAATTATCTAATATATTTTTGTGGTTTATTAATTTTTTAAAATTTTAAAATATTTCAATTAAGTCTTATAGTTAAATGTTGTTGTTAATTTTGAGTGTCACTTGCTTGCACAATTACTCCTTAAATATTATTATATAATATTTTGTTACAAGAGATTATAATGATGATATTTTTTTCAAATATTAATTGTATTAAACAAAAATTATTTTTAAATTAAATTAAAATTATAAAATTCAAAAGAAGAAAGTAAAAAATACAAAAATATGAAATTATGAAATTATGAAATACAAGATTATAAAATAAAAATTACAAAATTACAAAAAATAAAAAAATTACAAAATTATAAAAATATATAATTTCATAATTTTAAAATTATAAAATATACAAATATACAAATATAAAAATATATAATTATAAACTATAAAATTATGAAGTTGTGAAATTATGAAGATACAAAATTATTAAATTGTAAATATTTTAATTTTAATTTTTGTAATTTTATAATTTTATAATTTTATAGTTATGTATTTAATTTTTACAATTTTTTTTTATTTTTACTTTTAAATTTATAATTTTAATTAAGTTTAAAAATAAATTTCATTTCATATAGTAAATATTTAAAATATATCTCGTCATCGTAGTCTCTTATGATAAATATTATGTGATGAAATTTAATAAAAGTGATAATACAAGATAATTGACATATCACAAATTTAACAGAAATTTTCACTTGTGAAAAATTTTAAAGTATCAATGATTTAATAGATCACCAAAATTTATGAGATACTCGGCTAAAATTTCTTAAATTTATGTGAAACTAAAAATATAATTATGCCTTAAATAAATAAATAAAACTATTTAAAATGTTGAAAGTATTAAAATTATATTAATCTCTCCCTATATTATACATTTTGCAAAGACTACATTGCTTAAATTTTTTTTCTTACCATTTTTAAGAAGCTAGCCAAATATATTTTCACAAAATATCTCTTTAAGAAAAAGCTTATTCCCAACAGCATTTTTTTTACATTGTTACACTGTTAATGAAAAAAGTGAATATATATATATATGCTTCCAAATAATTTTTACATTATGTAACCAAGAAAAAAAATAGTAGTTTTTTTTACAATAAAAAAGTGTATAGAAATGTAAAATAAGAAATAACATGAAAAAATGACAGGAAAGTATAGTTTATGTTAAAGATTACATTTTCAGCTACTAATAGTATTTTTTACATGAAGTGTAGAGTAAATCGAGTGGCAAGAAGGGGTTCTCTTCTCCATGTCGACAAAGGGCAAAAGGTTTCTATCTGTGCCGGTGTTGGCAGTGTTTTCGTTAATGTGTTTTGTGTATTACAGTTCAATCTTCGTCTTCCTCCATGACTGGCTCAATTTGCAGAGTTCCCCTGCCACTTTGAATGCCTATCTCTTCTCTCTCTTTGCGTTTCTCTCCCTCTTCTCTTTCTTTTCCTGCGTTTTCACTGATCCCGGTCACGTGCCTTCTTCCTATGCCCCAGATGTTGAATTCTCCAAAGATGTAAGCTTTTCTCGCATCTATACAATGGGTATGTGTTGAATGAATCCTGGGAATGCTTTGCGTTTACATTTGCTGCTTCGGAATACGATCTATGTCTTTAAACCTGTAGCTTCTTTGTGTCCCTTGCGTGAATTGAGTAGGAATTTGAACTGAATTTCTCTGAATTTTGGTTTATTTGTGAATTGTCAATGATCAATGCTGCAGGTGCATCAAATTAGCTGTTGTTTATGATTATTGAATAGTTTATTGTGTTTAACGTATGGATTTTTGATCTTGTGTATATCTTCTTGTGGGAGATCCCAGTTGAGTAGTAATATGACCAAAATAATGTATATATTATGAATGAACTTTTGGGCATGAGTTAGGTCCAAATTTGAATTTTATAATTTTTATGATTGGATTGGATTAGATTAGATTATATTAGATTCTCTAGCATTACCTTCTCACTCATTGTGATTTCTTGTGGCCAAGGATTTAGGTGTTGCTTTTACATTGTGTAAAGTTGTTGATGTGTTTATGACAGATTAAGGTGTTGATATTGTTATTTTTTCTTACATATTGATGATCTACTTTATTTGATCTGTTGCTGAGTTCCTTGATTAACTTGCTGCAGAGTGAAGCACCGAAGAAATGTGACAAGTGCTTTGTGTACAAACCTCCGAGGACACATCATTGTCGAGTTTGCAGAAGGTGTATTCTGAAAATGGTAGGTCAGTTGTTGTAAGTTACTTTGAGTTCGATTTAACATTTCAGTTCACAAAACAAGGATTTATTTTGACCTTTTTTTTTGTTGCTAAATTTGATGTAGGATCATCACTGCTTGTGGATAAATAATTGTGTTGGTTATTGGAATTATAAGGCTTTCTTTGTTTTTGTATTATATGCCACCATTTCAAGTATTTATGCTACGGTAAGTTTTCAATCTGGCATCTGCTGATTCTTTTGTGGATAGATTTTTATTTGACATAAGCATTTACAATGTGCAGGTCATATTTATAAGCTGTGTATTTCAGAAGGACTGGGACCTCATTAAAGGGAGTTCTCTTAAGATCTTTTATGTAAGTTAAATGCTATTGTTATTTAAAGATGTTCTAACATATATGCAATTAATTTGTACTCCTGTCAAATATATAAAAAAAAAACTTGTATGCTATACATATTTATCCTTTCTAAAGGCTGTAGTCTGTTCATTCTTCAAAATCTTTCAACACATTTTTTACGTTTTGAATAATTAAGTTAATTTCAGATGCTGGAATCGTCACAGTTACTCGTAATCTATTCATGTTATTACATGTCTCCTAGTTTATTCAATTGCAAATAATTCTAATTTCATTTTTCTTCCACTTATAAGCTAAGGCATTCTCTTAAGTTGAGAGAACCCTTGTACCTTTCCTTCGTTCATTTGCTTCAATCACATTTTTTCTTCATCTTGCCTGATATATATATATTGCATGCACCGTAATGGGGTTATGTTGTGGCTCTGACAACAACCACACTAGTCTTAACAGAGTATCCCAATGCAATAGCTACTACACAAAGTTAGCAATTGATCCAAATTATCATAAACTGAAAGAACCAACGATGGCACATAAATTGAATTTCATCTCGATGGGATTACTCCTCAGTTTTTCCACGGAAAACTGATCCAGATCGAACTGCACCTATATTTTACTTTGGTACTGTGTCAGATTAATTTACTAATTTTGTTACTGCTTGTCTAGTGTTTCCTTCTACTAGTAATGGTGTTTAAGATTGGCTTAGCATAATTTCTATTTTAGAATTTGGACTATTTAGCATATAATGTCACGTATTGGAATTTTATGTTTGTCTTGGCATAATTTCATTATGGGTATTGGATTGTGTAGACAAGGTTTATTATGCTTCGGATATGATTATTGATGTGTGTACTTCATCATTTTTATTTATTTAAAAAACTGGAAATCAATCCAATCCAAACTTATTTAAATTGGATTGGACCAGATATGGTTAAAAAAAAAGCAAAATTGATCAAATGATGAAAGCTAAAACCACAATGATTGGAATAGGTTTTTTTCCCTCCAAACTAATCCAGTCCAAATTGTGAGCTTCTTTAAGTCTTATCTCTCTTAGTGAGATAGGTTACACGGATTACACAGTATCATTGGATATTATTCACCATTTCACCCGTTTTAGTAATTTCCTTTATTAGTATTGGATTGTATATTGTGTCACAAAATTTTATTATTTTTCCAATGTAATGATTGTGTTGTGTATTGTCACAATTTATTTATTTTCTTAATTTGAAAAACTGAAAATTGATTCAATAACTGATTTAAATTGGATTGGATCAGTTTTGAAAGAAAAAAAATGATCAAATGATGAAATGAAAAAACCACGATGATTGGATAAGGTAGGTTTTCTCCCATAAAACCGAACCAATTGAAATTGCAATCTCCTTTGAGTCTTATCTATCTAAGTGAGGTAGGTTACACGGATTACATGGGGTCATTGACTTGGTTAAAAGCCAAATTCTATGGGATATATTCAGCGTGTCATCCCTTTTAATGATTTCTTGTAATGTTGTTCTTGGCTTGTTTTGGGCATATCTATGTTGGAAGAAAACGGGATGGGCAATGGCTGATGGGTCCCAAACTGACCCAATAGTTAGTTAGTTAGTTAGAGTTGTTATAGTTGGGAAAGGGGCTTTTACTGAGACTGCTGATTGTTTATGTGATAGGAGAGTCTAGAGTCTCTTGGAATTTCTGTATGAATTTCATTTGCAATATAGACAGTTTACACACTTTGCTTATGCAAGCATGATGCTGCATAGTGATCCTCGGCTGTACCATTGTATAGCGAGGAGTCTTTGGCAGAGGGGTACATTAGTTTTAGACCCACTTTACAGTGAGTGTAGTCAGGAATTCAGTTCTTTAATAAAGTCAAATCCATGTTTCTTGTTAATTCTGCAGTCCCAATTGGCCTTAGAGTTCTTAGATCTAGAGAATGATACAAGATTCAATTAAGATAAGGGTTGTGGGAGACCACAAGACTCGATAATTTTGGCCAATAGGGATCTTCAAACCCATCTAGAGGATTTGTGATAGTAGGTAGAGGAACCACATTGATAGTTGGATGTGACGGGGAAAATCTCAAGACCTGGGGACATTGATGATTGCCTGTGGTGAAGCTGTGCGATAGAAATCCTGTGGTGGGTATGGAACTGGAAGGATAGATTGCCTTTCTCCGTGGGGATTATGCATGAGCTTATAGGGAGAAACCACTTCGATTTGTTGCCCATGGGAAGTCTAGACTGATTTTCTGCTTGTGTCACTCAGGTGTTTGTTGTGAGACAAACCATTTCATACTCTATTGACACTCATCCCAAGGTTAGGTAATTTATTCGATTGTTTGAGATGGTGTCACCTTGATTATGTGCTGAGATGAGGCAAGAATCTACCAATTTAAGACTAAGGATTTGGCTCACCTTGTGAATTTTCTAGGTATTGTGATGGCTCAATCTGCCACTAGTGTTCCAATATCCTAGGCGAGTTTATGCTTGTTTGAAGACATTCCCATGGATCCAAATAGCAAGCATTTGCAGGACAAAAGAGTCATTGCATATACTTCTTTCTAGTACTTCTAATTTGTTGGAGATCTCACATCGACAAGAGATAAGATCAATTTAACAATGTATAAATAAAAGCAAATCTCACCTTACAAGCCGGTTTTATGAGAATGAGTTAGGCTTAAACTCGCTTCCTAATTTAGTATCATAGTTTCCTCAAACGAGGTTTGTTGAGCCTATTGTGTCACTCGCTGTCCCCAAATGTGTAGAGTCTCATGTAAGAGATGTCCATGTCTGAGCTTAAATTTGTTTCCTAATATAATTTGTGGCAAATATGGTCTCTACCGTCACAGAGAGTGAAATACTTTAACACATTAAATAAGTGGTCTCTTGATAGACTACTTTCTCTATCCACAGTTATTTTCATCACAAGTAAATGATGAAGCAACCTGGTTTTATTTTCCCCCTTTTCTGATAATTATAAACTTGTAATTTGCAACTTGGTATTAGAAAATGATGGGTGCTTTACATGGCTTTCTGTTGAGAAAACATTCTGAGAACATGAATAACTTGTTCTTGTTTTATTACTCTGTAATTTTCTTAAAACATAATCTAACAATAAGACTTATTAAATGGTGGTGTTCAGGTCTTGTATGGAACGATGATGGTGGGCCTGACCATAACCCTTTTGACTCTTTTTGGATGGCATGTCTACCTTGTCCTTCATAATATGACAACCATAGAGGTGGGTTTTCAGTTGAATGTACTCCACTAAAATACTGTCTTTATCTGTCATGGAAGATGTCATTTTGTGCCCTTTTCCCAGTATCATGAAGGAAATCGTGCAAAATGGCTGGCTATGAAGTCTGGGCAGAGCTACCGGCATCCATTCAACATTGGTGCATACAGAAACATTACTTCGGTCTCTCCCTAAACTGTGGTCTTTACTCCCACTAATTTGCATCTATGTACTCATACTGTTTCTTGCCTAACAATATGTGCATCTGTTTCTCCACCAGATTTTAGGTCCAAACATGCTGAAATGGTTGTGTCCCACGGAGGTAAGCCATCTAAAGGAAGGGGTTAGCTTCCCGACACCACGCGATAATTCTTAGGCCTTTCTGGTGAGGTCAAGTCCTGAATTAACAGCAGGTGATACCTATGGATCTTGAAGTGAGGAATTAGTCCTGAATTAAGAGCTCATTGATCTGAATTAGATACCCAGGAAATTAGTCCTTTTGGCAAGGTTTGAAAAATCAAGGTTATGCAATGTGCTGATAGATATCTTTACCAAAATTGTTTTCCAATGTCACTCTTTCACCAGCTAGGCTCCATCATCGATTGTTGAAAATGGAAACTTTATCAGAGGATGTAAATCAGGTAGCATAATTTTTCTTTGATTTTATTCCTTACAGCAGAGTTGAGTCTTGGCATATTTAGAATAAATGCAGGCATGTCATAAAGGTTTTCTGATAGTGTTAATGGAAAATTTCAAGATTTTTTTTCATTTGTAGGTTTAGCCATAGCAGTTGCGGTATCTTTTTTGTTCATGTTATTGAGAAATGACCTTCAGTTTTATATTTCCTGTATTAATGACCTTCAGTTTGTATGTCTTCTACATATTTTCTTTTCATGTCGCTATATCGTGACTTCTATACATATTGTGAAAATTATTTCCATCAATACTTGTTCAAAGACGTTGCTATTATTCCCATTTTTACAAAGTAAACCCTCCCTCATGAAGGGAAGGAATATAACTGTCTCGTGTATTTTGGATATTTCATGCAGTTGGCTTTAAAATAATCTGTGGAATGCTGTCATGAGGTTTTACATTTATAACTAAATTACATTACTTTTTCTTTTGGTTCAACTGAAATATGAAGACTTTCCCTATGATATATTAGACAACTAATAAAGTCTCCTTTGCTGATGATGATGCTAGTAAACAAAATATTTGAAAAAAACAAAATAGTGTCTGTTCTCATTATTTTCATTGATACCAGTCAGTCACCATACATACGGAATATATTTTCTAGAGGAAGTTTCTTCCTTTCTGCACCTCCATAGTTTTCATCATCCTGCACCCCATATTTTTTTTTTTTTTCATTTTCCCTCTTTTGGATTATATAATTTGAAAGTCTCTTTTTCCTTAGAAAAAAGAGAATTTTAAATTGGACAATCTGAAAGTAAAAAATGACTTGACTTTTGGATTGTTTAATGGAAAAATCATTTTTTATTTTCAGATTATACAATTTAAAAGTCATTTTGACTTTCGGAATGTACAATTAAAAAAAAGAAGTCATTTTTGTCTTCCAGACAAAGGGTTTTGATTCCATAACCTGAAAGTTAAAAAAGAACTTTTAAGTTATACAATTTAAAAAGATAAAGCAGAAAAAATAAAATTAAGAAGGTGCGAAAAGAAAGTTGTGGAGGTGCAGGAAGAAACCACCTTTCATAAGTAAACCGAGCCTTATTTTAACCCTAATTATAAATATATAATAAAAAAATTAGTATTCCGTTACAATATTCAGAAGAATACTTGATGTTCATAAAACTAAGGGCCCTCAGAAGGGGACAGAAAAGAAAATGGAGAAAGTTTTGCAGTCAGAACATCATGTTTGTTTCAACCAGTTATGGAATATAATTGGACAATGTAAAAGTCCAAATGGTCATGATGGATAAAATTCTGAAAAGATAGAACGAAAGATCTTAATAATATAGTGCATTAAATAAAAAGGATCCTGTTTATAATTTTTCTTTCGTCTAATTACATTTTAAGTTCCTCATTTTTGTTTCTTAGGATTATTTAGTAAATTTAATTTTTTATTAAGCTCTTATTATTAACTTAGTGATGTAACATATTATTTTATAAAATTATAAAATTTTCTTAACGATATAGCATCAATGTTTGAATAGAAATCCTAAACTTCCTGGAGGTCGTATTAACAATATAAATATATAACACTAAATTGTAAATAATTCTTCAATTATTAACACTTATTTTATTAATACGTTTATTTTGGTTACTTGATTTTATTTTAATATCCACGAAATTCATTAATATTAAAAATTGGATATCATCAACAAATAGATTCATTTTATATTTTATCCACAATATATCTCGGTAACAAATTTTTATCACTTCATTTGTTAATAACAAATATTTATTTGAATGAAAAATAAAATATTGTTAAGTGGTGGACTTTAAACCTAACACAGTCTTACATAATTAGTTCGTAAGACGATACACTAACTTTTATACTCTAAATTGATTTTATCACTAGTTAATATGGACCTTCCAACACACCATTCTCACGTCGAAATATATGTATCTCGTGGGTGATCCAATAGTGGGTGACACAATATTCTCAACAAACAATAAATTTCTCGATAACGGATGGTACAATAGACCTAACAAATGATAAATTTCGCTAAAATAGACTATAACTCATAGCTCTCATATCATGTTAAGGAATAAACTTTAAGCTAACTCAATCCTATAAAATTGACTTATAAAATTAAATTTGTGATACTTATATATACTAATATAGGCTTATGACTAATCAACATAAGATTTCCAACAAATATTTATTTAAATGAAGGGATAAGATTATTGAATCACTATAGTTCATGAATGGCCACTCTAACTAATTAAATCATAAAAGATAGGGATATCCACATTCCACAATCTCCTAAAACCCTCAAGAAACCTCTTATTGACTTGAAGAAGCCCTTGCACAATCACTGAGGTAACTGTACTCTGAAATTGTGTTCACAAAAGTAATGATACGTTTTCTTATAATTATTATTTAATAATCTTCTTATCACTATCAGCAAATAAAAATATAATATTTTTAAAATATAAAATAGTATTACTTTGTTCTTTGATAATTAGAAAAGTTGTTTATAAAAATGTCACTTGGGAGAAGATTTAAAACTATAGGGTAAAAAAGGTTGAATTATTTGTCCTTAATGCGCAATCATGTGTGATGTATAAAGTGATTGAAACTTTACATTAACAAAACAGTTTCGGCTGAATATAATATTGACATGAGCACCCACACGTCATCATTCATTATCTGAGAAAAACTTCATAATTCAGACCAATCAACTCAATCCAATTTAAATTTGTTATAATGCATTTCTGATCGATTAATCTCATCGCGTAAATGCCTACAGGAAATGTTATATTTTATCTCAAAAGTCTCATATATTTGATTATTATAAGATATAAAAAAGTTAAATATATTTTTAGTTTCTGAAATTTAAATTAAAATTAAAATTCGTTTTTATTTAAAATTTTGATATATTTTGATTCTTAAATTTTAAAAATGAATGAATATAGTCTTTATAATCTAATTACGTTAACTTTTTTGACGTGTCCAATGTGTTTCATGTTAGTAGAGTTGTTTACACCATTTGACACATTATCTGCTGATAAATGTGTTCGACACATACAAAAATTAACATATTTGGATTAAAAGAACTATATTCATTCATTTTAAAGCTTAGAGACTAAAATGTATCGAAATTTTGGACATGGACAAATTTCAATTTTGGATCAAAGTTAAGAAACTAAAAACATACTTAACAATAAAACCTGAGTCCAATAATATAAGGGATTAACCTCATTCTCAACACAATACCTTCAAATAATAGATTTATGAATTTTTAGGATACTCCACTCTTTTATTTTTATTGAAGCTGAGAATTAAACTTACATTTAGATTCCTAAGAGTCTCATTATACTTGAATTGTATAATTATTAAGAAGAAAAAAACCTATGCATTAACTCCGAAAAAAAAATCTTGCATATATGTATAGTAATTTATATAAAAAAAATTAAAAATCATAGTAATAATAACATAAGATTAAACGATTTTAATTATATTTTGAATAAGTAATAATTAGAGATGACAAATAAAGTCGTTTCCGTGGGTATTGTCCAAATTCGTTCGCGTATGAGAATGAGTATGGGGATGTACATATTCCCGCCATAATATTCGTCACCGTTTAAATTATTAAAATATTCGTCACTCTATTATTCATCTTATCATAACCTTTATGTAATTAATGTTAAAATGATGTATGTTAATTAAAAACATTTATGTCTCACATTTGAATATTTCTATTATTTTTTAATATTATATTTTCCTTTCACATGAGAATGTTTAATACTCTCAATTGAAGTGTTTAATATCACAAACCGTTCATTTACTAGGTAATATAAAAAAAATTTCCTTATTATTATTAATTTTTGTTTCATTTAAAGAACTTTTTTGTTTCACTAAAACAATTTTTGTTATTTCTCAACCATTGAGTATATATGTTGATATTTGAAAAGTTTTCTTAGATGTCTAAGACATTTTTCATTTTATCATACCCTTAAGTATACATTTGTTTTCCGTTGTGAGATTTCTTTCAATAGTCTCTTAAATTGTTTCTAAACATTTGTTAACTTTTTAATATTTTTATTTGTTATTTATTTTCATCATGTAGAATACTATTTTGATATATTTTATCTAATTATTTTTTATTTTATTAAAAACTCATTATCAATTATATTGTAATATTTTCACTATAATTGTATAAATAATTTTTATTTACTACAATATAAAAATTTAATGTAATTGCCATGAATATTTTTTATCACCATTCAACATATATTGGAGTTTCAAAGATAAAAGATCTATGTTAAAATTTTATTATTATGTTTATTATTTGTTCTTTGCATCATTTTGATCAAGTGATGTATTATAACTTTTATTAGTGTATAAAAAAAAGATTCTTTAGAATTTAAAAAAATGAAGTAAACAAACATTTAAAATATATTTTAATTTGAATATTTGTTTTCCTTTTATATTTTTTTGAAAATATTTTAAAATTTTATCAACTAGGTTTCATTAATGTTTGCAAATTTAATAAATGTTTTGGTTCTCATGAAATTTTATTTTGTATTCTATTCTAAAATGTAAACAATTATAATTTATTTCAATGTATTTGATCTCCAAGAAACAACCATCGTCGTAATATTGAATATTTGATAATATTATGTTTCTTTTACCATACTTTTTTATTATTTTATAAAAATTAATTAAAATTAATATTGAGGTAATAAGAAAATGGGTACGGGTATGTGTATGAGATTATACTCGTTACTTGGTGAAAATGGGATGAGACAAAAGTTTGATACCTGTTGGGTTTGGGTATGGTGATGAATTTTTTCTATGGGGATATCCATAGAAAAAAATTTTAAATTTATCAGTGACCTACCTACAAAGTTTTAAAATTTATCAAGAACCTACCTGCAAAGTTTTAAACTTTATCAGGGACTCACAAGCAAAGTTTTTAAGTTTATCATGGACCTATCTACAAAATTTTTAAATTTATCATGGACATACCTGTAAAGTTTTTAAATTTATGAGGGACCTACCCACAAAATTTTTAAATTTAGTAGGGATCTACCCGAAAAAGTTTTTAAATTTATAGTGACCTAACGTCAAAACTTTTAAATTTATCAAGGACTTATCTAGAAATCTTTTAAATTTATCATACACCTACATGTAAAGTTTTTGAATTTATCATGAACCTAACTACAAAGTTTCTAAATTTATGAAGGACCTAACTATAAAGTTTCTAAACTAATCACAAACCTAATTGAAAATTTGTAAATTTTTGTCACGGACTAATTGAAAATTTTGAAATTTATCAGGGATCTACTTATAAAGTTTGTAAATTTATTAAGGACCTACATGCAAAGTTTTTTAATTTATGAGGGACCTACATGTAAATTTTTTTAATTTATAAGGGACCTACATGCAAAGTCTATAAAGTTATGATGGATCTACCCGTAAAATTTTTAAATTTATCAAAGACCTATCCGTAAAGTTTTAAAATTTATTACGGATTTACCTATAAAGTTTTTGAATTTATCAGGGACGTACATGCAAAGTTTTTAAATTTATAAGGGACCTACTTGCAAAGTTTTTAAATTTGTCAGGGACTTAGATGCAAAGCTTTTAAATTTATCATATCAGGAACCTAACTGCATAGTTTTTAAATTTATCAGGGACTAATCTACAAAGTTTTTAAACTTATCATGTACCTAATTGCAAAGTTTTTAAATTTATCAGGATACCCAAAAACTTTTTAAATTTATCAGGAGCCTACCTAAAAAAGTTTTTAAATTTATCAGGGATCTAACTGAAAAGTTTTTAAATATATCAAGGAGTTACCTGCAATGCTTCTAAATTTATGAGGGACCTACATTCAAATTTTTTAAATTTATCAAGATCTAACAAATTTTTTTTTTTAATTAATTAGGGACCTACTTGAAAATTTATAAATTTATCAAGGACCAAACCACAATGTTTTTAAATTTAACAAGGACCTAATTGAAAACTTTTAAATTTAACGTAGAGATACCTATAAAGTTTTCAAATTTTATAGGGACTTACCTACAAAATATTCAAATTTATCAAGGACCTACCTGCAAAGTTTGTAAATTTATGAAAGACCTACATGCAAAGTTTTTTAATTAATGAGCGATCTACCTGTAAAGTCTTTAAATTTATAAGGGACCTACCTACAAAGTTTTTAAATTTATTAGGAAAATACTTGCAAAGTTTTTAAATTTATGAGGGACCTACTTGCAAAGTTTTTAAATTTATCAGAATTCTATCTACGTCCAAAGTTTATAAATTTATCTTGGACCTAATTACAAAGTTTTAAAATTTATTAGAGTTTATCTAAATGCAAAATTATAAATTTATTATCAACCTAAGTGAAAAGTTTTTCAAAATATCAGGGACCTAACAACAAACATTCTAAATTTATCAAAAGACCTAATTGAAAATTTTAAAATTTATTATGGACTAATTGAAAATTTTAAAATTAATTAAAAAATTTTAAATTTATGAGGGGCCTACCTAAGAAGTTTATAAATTTATCAGGGACCTACCCGTAAATTTTTTAAATTTATGAGGGACTTATCGGAAAAAGTTTTCAAATTTATGAGGGACCTACCTGCAAAATTTTTACATTTATCAGGGACCTAACAACAAAATTTTTAAATTTATTAGGGACCTACCTATAATATTTTTAAATTTATCAGGGACATAATTTTTTTTAAAAATTTATCAGAAACCTACCTGCAAAGTTTTTAAATTCAACATGAACCTAACTGCAAAGTTTCTAAATTTATCAAGGACCTAACTATAAAGTTTCTAGACTTATCAGGAACCTAATTGAAAATTTTAAATTTGTTATGGACCAATTGAAGATTTTAAAATTTGTTAGGGACTGACACACAAGTTTGTATATTTATCAGGGACTTACATGCAAAGATTTTTAAATTTTTAAGGGACTTAACTGCAAAATTTTTAAATTTATCAGGGACTTACCTGTAAAGTTTTTAAATTTATCAGAGACCTATGTGCAAAGTTTCTAAATTTATGAAGGATATACCTTCAAAGTTTTTTAATTTATTAGGGACCTACATACAAAGTCTATAAATTTATGATGGACCTACCTACAAAGTTTTTAAATTTATCATGGACCTACCTGCAAACATTTTAAATTTATCATGGACCTACCCGAATAAGTTTTTGAATCTAGTAAAGACCTAACTGCAAAGATTTTAAATTTATAAATGACTTACATGCAAAGCTTTTAAATTTATCAGGCAACTATTTGCAAAGTAAATTTATCAAGGATCTAATTGCAAAATTTTTAAATTTATTAGGGACCTACCTGCAAAATTTATAAATTTATCAGGGACCGAACTACAAAGTTTCTAAATTTAACAGGAACCTAATTGAAATTTTTTTCATGGGCCTAAATACAAAGCTTTTAAATTTATCATATTAGGAATCTAAGTGCATAATTTTTAAATTGATGAAGAACCTAACTTCAAAGTTTCCCTTGACTTTTTATTATTACCATTCAGAAAAAAATATTTCTAACTTAGTCTCTAATTAATTAGTAACAAATTTAGCGACTAATTATAATATTTTATTCATCACACTGACCATAATAGTAACTAACAATTTTTTTTTAAATTAGTATCTAAATTGGTTACTATAATGACTAATAACTTTTGATTATTAAGATTAATTATTAATTAGATATTCTTCTCTAGAGAATATTCACATGTTCTTCTTTTATATGTTATTCAACTTTTATTTATTTCAATTTAATAGAATTTTATAGAAAACATTAAACTTATTCTTATATTTCAAATAGTCATAATTCTTACATAAACATTTAACCTTATTTTTATATTCATAACTGTCATAATTTTTTATATAGAAGATTTATTCAAATATCACTAGTAGTAAATATAGACATTTGCCAACAGTAATAGAATCGCCCCCTAATAAGAGCTCTATGTTTTTAATATACATAGACAGACAAATATGAAATACCAATGGCATATGTAAGGTGTGATGATGGTGTATGTATATACCTTCCAAAAAGAGAGAGGAAAAGAAAATTGACAAGGCTATTAAAATAATACCTATTTGGAACTTTTTCTTACAAGACACTAATGAGACAAAGAGAAATTTGTATTTATATATTTTGTGAATGTGAAATATGACAATGCTATTATTTTAGAGAGGAATAAATAGTCTTGCATGCATAGTTGGTGTTGCCAAGTAGTGATTGATTATTGATTATTGAGGAAGAAGGTGTGTCTTAGTGGTCGATTCTGACATCTGGATAAGCATGTCCCAATTCTACAAAATTAATATAATAATGTCATTGCATCTTGGTCGAGTTAAACACAGTATCTTATTAAGGTTCTGCCATTTTTTTTTTCTCTTTTTGTTTTTAAGGCCGAAGACAAAATCTTCTGTAGCCAAACAGAATTGGGAATCATCACCATTGTCATTATTTTTTATTTATTATTATTATTTTCATTTTTAAATCAAGCTTGGCCACATGTATATCATTCATTCATTATGTTTTGTTTTAACAAGAAATAAAAAATAAATAATAGATACCGCTTGTTTAGATAAACACTATCTATCAAGTGTTATTAGACAACATTTTTTTACAAGCGCTGTCTATTAATAGATACCATTTCAATAAATAATGCCTAAAAAGTACTATCTATTAAAAAAAAATGTTGTTTATTGTCAAATTTAACGTAATAAAACAAGTATAAATCAAAGATCGTGATGAAGATAACTTGCATTTATATATCAATCAAAAAAGAGAGACAAGAATAAAATATAATTGTTTATGCATAAAAATCAATTTTTTTTTCTTCAATGAAGAAAGATGAAAGGTTGTCAACTTTGAAAACTAATACAGTAAGTTTTCATGATAACGTGCACATGTCTTGTAATGTTTTTTCCTTACCATAGGTTAAAAGCAATATTTTGCTTTTGTATGCATGTCTTATAATAATGTTTTCCTTGTCATAAATACAACTATTTGCAATACTTTTATTCGGTTATGATTCCCATTTGAGATCATGTGTTTATCATGTTCTTTTTTCCCTTTCACACTTCAAATTAATTAGTTATATATGTTAAAGTTATTACTCATCTTTCATAAAGTTATCATCCATTATATGAGTTGATGCATCTATAACGATGTATTAGATGATATCTTTTTATGTGTATATTTCCTTATTTCAGTTTTATTTTTAATTATTATTTTAAAAATTAATTATTTTATAAATAATTTATCTTTAATCTTTATGTTCTCCATGCAAGATTTGTAACCTAATAAAATTCAATGAAAAAAATAGTTAGTTTTCGATTTTATAGATTTTAGGTTTGTTCAGATATTGATATTTTAGGGCAATTATTGTAGTTTGTATATTTGACTAGATCTATATCATTGAACACTTCCATAGTTCATGCCATTGTTGTTACATCGGCTACCGTTTAACTTTTGTCTTCACTGTCCTATTGCATATTAGTCTAGATCTACAAAACAAAAATATTAACACCTTATTACTTTGTACGTTTCTAATGAGATGAGTCAAAATAAAACCCAATTCAATTAATAATTATAGTCATGTACTCTAACTATTTGCACAATACAAACATAATATTTTTCGTTTTAAATACATTTTAATTCTAACATTAAAAATAAAATTTAAGTTATAGACTTAAATCGCTTTATCAACTACTATGATTTGGTTCACAAAAATTATACTATATTTTAATTGAAAAAATAGACGGTTCTATAGTTCATTATTAATAAATATATGATATTGACAAGGACAAATTTCAATATATGTAAATCTTACTTTAAAATCCAATTTTATAGCATTAAGTTATATTTAAAGTTCATGACTTAATATAATATCAAAGTTATTTAGAGTTTTCTAAGTGAGATTTATTATTTGTTGGACCTAATGTGCAACCTGTTGTGGGTTCATTATTAAACTAGTTACAAATATTAGTTTCGTATTGACACAATGAATTTGTAATAGGGTTCGTGGAAGTGCATAAACTGTGAGTTACGTTGATCTGTAGTGGAGTTTGCGTTGTTTGGCGAGTGTGCTCCTGTATTTGTATAGGAGGTCATTGTTTGTGCTCGTGTGACTTGCTGAGTGAAGCACAATAGAGATCTTATTTGTGTGAGTCACGATTTGTGATATGTGCATGAAGGAAGTGCTATGCGGTTTACAAATCTGCTTCTATTGTTCATACAATGTAGCTTGTGGATCTGGGTTGTTGTTTGTGGATCTGCGTTGTGTCTGACTCTGATGAGGCGGGTGAAAATTGCGAGATGCAATAATGGCTTCTCGGGTGACGCGTGTTGGGTGGATGTTTGATCCCCAATGACGGTATTGACAGTGAAGATCAATGAATATGTGTTTATTTTAATCATGATGAAGATTGTTGGGTTGATGAAAATAATATCTTAAAAAGTCTTATGTCGCCTAAGATAAACTAGGATGTTATTGTGTTATTCTCTTATTGCTATGCATTAGACAACATGTCATTGTTTTTCCTCGAGTTTCCACGTTATATTCTTTTGTTCCTTGTATTGACCTTATTTCTTTGATAATAGATGATTCTTAGAAATAAAAAAAAGTAATGTTCTTAATCGATTATGTAGTTTTTCCAACTATATAAATGGTTAAAATTTTATCTTTATATATGGCCGAATTAATTTAAATAATTCAAAGTTCTCTTCTTTAATACCATGATAACCAAATTCATGTTATCATTATGTCATTTTTTTTATACAAAATGAGGCACTACAATCCACCACTACAAATGAACAGCAAGTTAGAGAATAAAATATACATTATGAAATAACTGTAGATCTGAAAGAGCATTTAAAAACTAATAATCACTCAAATTATTATATATGTTTTTAACAATAATACTATTGCTATTATTAAAACTTGACATCTTATATTGTTTTAAAATATGATAAATATTTTGATATAAACTAAATATCTAAAGTGACGTATAATAATAGTCGTAGTAAGTATAACAATCACGTTGTTTGTCTAGACAAAAGAATTTGCTAGAAATTATGAAAAGGTTAACTAGTTCCAAAATAGAAGCAATTTGAACGTGGCATGGTATGTATGGTGTCTAAGTTCAATGTAACATCATGGAACTGTTCCACCTACCATATGTTTTACAAACAATTAAAAATTTCTGTTTTTAATAATTGTTGCCAATGATTTATCTATTATTTTTTAAATTTAATGAATCCCTTTATTAACATATGGAACGGATCAAAATTAGTTTGATTACATTTTCGTAATTAATTTCTTTTAAATGGATTGATATCCAATAAAATTAATGGATGAACTTAATTGAATTTTCATTAAACGAATAAGAATAAATTAACTTTTTGATAAATTAAAACGAATTAATTAAAACCAAAGTAGATTTATCTAACTCATCATCTTGTTATCCTTCTCTATGCATAATTTAATGTACATATCATTAGTGTAAGAAGGTTACACAGTCAATTAAAATTATTATTATTATTATAATGAATTTTAAAATAATGATTAAGTAATTAAATAACATTATTATTATGAATTTAAAAAAAAAAGTTTCTCTCTCTCTCTCTCTCTCTCTCTCTCTCTCTCTCTCTCTCTCTATCTCTCTCTCTCTCTCTCTCTCTCTCTCTCTCTATATATATATATATATATATATATATATATATATATAT
>Ga0209589_1001120_pt1 | contig 42748 bp, 19 predicted proteins | sample CowpeawhiteBW_FD_187525 | JGI IMG/M metagenome (GOLD analysis project Ga0209589, IMG submission 187525) | Root nodule microbial communities of legume samples collected from California USA - Cow pea white BW (SPAdes) (version 2) | ecosystem: Host-associated > Plants > Roots > Nodule | place: USA...
TATATATATAAAAGAGGTCTGCACTTGGTGAAGTTCAACATTTATTATTTTTTAATATTATTACAGTGTAAATAAAAATAAAATTAAACATAACTTTTATATGTGAAATGAATCTCCATGAACTTTACATACTAATCACTCGTTATTTCATTTTTACGTAACCTCTATTGTTCATTAGTATTATGTTTGTGTCTTAAAACATATATATATATATATATATATATATATATATATATATATATATATATATATATATATATGAAAAATTTATTATTATTTTTATTGGAGGACATAAATAACACAGGCTTAATTCACAAGGTGCAGATACGAATTTACCTCTATATGTTAATGATATTATTATGCAGACAAATTTTAACGTTAACCTCTCATCCTCTAATTTTTTCAAAGCAAGACAATATTTGTCCATAAGTAAAAGACATAATTTTAAATTTTGTCTATAAAATTACATATATGTTTAACTTATTTTAGTCTATCCTAAATGTTCTTTTAATTGCTGTCTTAAAAAAGTTCCATTGATTGATTATATATTTTTATTTTGCTAGATTTGAAAATTTGAAGAAGACTAATTTTTTAAAATGATTTTTTCTACAAGTATCTACTTAATATAATGTATTTGATATGGTAGGTTTGCATACTAACTATTAGCTAATTCTAAAATTATTAAACAGTAAATGTGAGGTTATTTCACAACACAAATTTTTATAAATTTAAGTATGAGTCTGAATTTTACATTAGTTAAAAATTAAAAAATAGAATATTATATAAAAATAAAATATCTATAAATCTTCTCTGTAAATCCAATAAATAATATAAGAATATAAGAGTCGATTATTAAACTCGGTTTAAACTACTGCGATATAATTCTATAAATCTGACGCAACCAACAAAGCATAACATTCCAAATCTGAGCTGCAACATCTCTATATCCCTGTCAATCAATCATATCCGTATATATTCAATAATTTTATAAAAACAAATAACAAAGAACAAAATAAAAAAATAAATTTATAGGAACCAAAAAAAAATTGTGGAAACAAAAACGTATAACGTGACTATATTTTAACAATAAAATTATATTTTAGTTAATTTAATGATATAATATTTGATAAAAATAATACCTAATACTATATGAAAATATCACATATTTATATAAATATTACATTAATAACATCAATCAAACACTAAATTAATATTTGTCTTTAATTCTACTTTTTATATACATATATGCTATTTTATTTAAATTTGGTCGAATTAAAATTTCAAATCATAATGAAATATATAAATTATGTATATATATTTATTATTGTCGTGTATATAAATAAACGTTATGTGTGTTTATTTTATCATTTTTAATGCACTGATAGGTAAATGAAACAAAGTTTTTTATTCCGTCAACAGGTGCAATTTGTTTTTAATTGTCATAGTAAATTATAGGAAAAAGTTAGTTTGACACTGCGGTTAAAAAACATTTGTTTAACACTCTTTCTCAATAATATAATAATATCTATTATAATTTTAAATAAAAAAATAATTATAAAAAAATAATAATAATAATTATTATTATTATTATCTTTCTTTGATTTATATTTCTCTCTTAGACATAGAGTTAGGGTAATGCGAGAAATGCCATTTTCGACATGTATCCGCAGAAATCTTTACTATAAAAAAACCATTTATATATTTTAAAAGGACTTTAGTTTTTACAAATTGTATTTGTTTCACAAAATTCATGGCTTAAATGGATCAACCTCCTCGCTTAACCTAAGAATTATGCATATTATTACACATAAAAAATATGTATTAAAAGTTTATAAAAAAATCGCGAATTACGGATTGAAACTTTTGCCCCAAAACTCAATTAAGTGAATTTAATATTACTTGCAAATCTTATCCATTATATGGATGTTGAACACATGAGTCCCACCATCACTTTTGTTCTTTTCTAATAAACTAGGCGATACAAACATATACCATTTTATGCGTTTCTTTTAACTCTCTCACACTTTCTTATTTAAAGGATTAAGCGAATTATGGTTTGTAAAGTTATTATAGTTTATATTTGTAATCTCGTTTTCATTTATATTAATTTTACATCGAGAATTTATTTTTAAAATTTTATTTTTACAGACAGTATTAATGTTCGACTTTAAGTAGAGTTAATCATAAATAAATTATTGCCACTTTTGAATTCAGAACACTGCCATGATTTAGTTCTTAAAAAATATTTTAAAAGAAAATAAACTACACTTAACCTTTAATTTTAGATAGTTTTATTTTTTATGTTTGAGATGAAATGTAAAGTGGATGAAAAAGAAAATAGATAAACCAAGAGTAAGTGCTCATAAATATAATTATAAAAAAAATACTTTCTTTGATCTCCTTGTGTGTAGCTAGAATTTTGTAATCACACTAGACACTGCCTAAAGATTTATTTTTTATATAAAATTTTGAAAAAAATAAAATCACTATTTTTATCAGTTAAAACTAATTTGTGTATAAATTATTATTTTATACTTCTTTTAAATAAAATTTGTAATTAATGTCTTTTTCTTTTCTCCGTATACCAGAAATTTCCTCCATACATACGTGACTTTTCCGCGCACAGATGTTATTCTTGGCCCACTGTACACATTCGATGAGTTTCTTTTTATTTATTTTAAGTATCTATTTGGTAAAATAATATATTTATGTTTTGTATAAGCTTATCTAATATGTTTATTTTAAAAATAATTCATTTTTTTCTATTTATTTAAATAAGCAACTATTTCAGAAATAATTAATTTAAAAAAATTACTTTAATTTTTAAACAATCTTTTTCATTATATCTCTTCAAACTCATGTTTTCTAAACGAATTTTTCGCTAACACTGCCATTCCCTCGTGGCTTGCAAACAAAACTTCAAAAAAAAAAATATTATTGTGAAAATATTTATAGATTCATGAAAGTTTCTAAAGCCAAATATTACCAAAAATGTTCATAGATAAAGAATGCAAGGACAAATGCAATGAAAATAAATTATATGTTAATTATTAGTAAAGTAAATGTTGTACATAGAAGCAACTAAAGTAGTTCCTGTATAAGGTGAATGATGCGTAATACACTTAAAAGCCAACGCTTGAGGCCGATATAAAAGAAATAATTGAGGTACAGTGGGGACAAAATTAGGTAATAAGTCACCAATTTCATTTCATCTCATCAATCCATTTTCTTTTTCCTCTTCTCTTCTCTTTCCTCCCCTTCAAGCAATTGGAATTATCTTCAACAAATTAATTATAATCAAACTTTTTCTAACTCCGCAACACCCCGTAGCTTTGATCCCATACCCAATGCCACACTTTTATGTTCATACGAAACTATAACGGTATATATAATTTATGATCATATATCATAGTATTCTGATACAATTTTACTAACGAGACTTGAGTCCAATTACATAAGATATTGATTTTATAGAGAAATTTCACTGGAGAAACACAATACCAACGAGACTTGAGTCCATCCATATAAAATATTGACACCACTCTCAATTCAAAACCTTAAACCTTAAGATAATGAATTTATAAGTCTTTATCCTTATATAATACTTTACTTTCTTATCTCTAACCTCAAACTTCAATTCCTAACATAAACAAGAATATATGAAATAATGGTTAAGCAGAGAAGACAATACCAATGATGGATGGAGCAGGTGTTGGAGTGACACTACCAGTAACAGTAACAGCCATGCTTACACCTATAGCACGTTGGCTTTGCATAAACCCTCCTTGGAGATCCAATGAGTGAAAGCAAAAGCAGGATGAATAGTACGAGTATTGGCGTGATGAAAGCTGACCAATTCGTCTTCTTTTCTTCAACCACCACCACTTGTTCACGCGTGAAGAGCCATGGTATGCAGAGGAGCATCAAGGCCACGCCCAACATCACAATAACATCTGAGGTATGACTGCTATAAGTCCTGCGTTTATAGCAGTAGTAACCCATCCTCACAAATTCTCCAAGGGATTTTACAGATTCTTAATTCAATCAAGCAGATATATATAATACCAAGGAGAAGCCTTTCTTTCCCCTATAGATTTTTATAGAACAAACACTCATCATCACATCCCAGACTAATACCCACCTCACAACTTTAGATAGTTGGATAATTGTTGCTCTCACCACTTTTTCTAGTAAGCCATCACATTCAGCAATAATGGTTAAAACAGGCACCATCACGTGGGGGCCAATTTCATGGTTTGTGTGCCATGTGTTTAAGATTATCAATTGAACTAACTTTTTTGGAAATTGGACTTGTTACAGGGACAAACCATTTTATTATGAAAAGGAATTCAATTTTGAATTTGGCTTTAAACCGCACTATAAACTGTTTCTATTGCGCATCACTGTAATGTGATTCTTATCCAAGAGTTTTTACCTATAAACAAACCCAAAAGCTTTTCTAACCTACAGTTCTAATGGCACAGAATATATATAGTGGTTCAATTTTAGCACAGAAGTTAATGAGTCGTTTGTGATGTTGTGGCAGAAAAGGCGTCAATGGTCATTTGAAGTTTCATCCCTTCAAATCCTGCTACGCCACTTCTTCATAAAGATTCTCGCAGTACTCCATCATGTGAAATATTGTACTATCACAAGAAAGTCAAAATTTGTTGAAAATAACTAAATCGGTGTTTTTGGGAGAAGTATTCAAAACCTTATGACTCGTGTGTTACCTGAAAGATATGCAAAGATCTTTTGTTTTTTCCAGGTCGATGAAAACTGTGTGATCCTTCATGCCTATCACTTCTCTTTTTATTAATACTTATAGAATTATAGTATGAATGTATGATGAATCTTATTTTCTATATTATTTCATTCATGTTGGTATACATTGAATCCTCTTTTAATAATAAAACTTTGAAGTATCCCATTACAATCAATTCAACTAATAAAGTATAATCAATTGTATTTTTTTATTGAGATTTAAATTAAATATATGTGTAGTAGTCCAAATATTATAAAAAGAAAATAGTTTTTGATTTATAAGAGTAAAATACTATAAAAGTAAATTATCTATGTTTAAATATATATTAATTTGGTATTAAAACTTTTTTTTCTGTGAATTCTTGGTAGTGGTAGTCCAAGGTAAAGGTGTTTTAACTTTAGAATATTATAAATGAATTCAATTAAAATACACATGAAAAATTTTACCTACATTTACGGGAAGATAAAACGTCCAAAAGATGCATATAAAATTTCTTGTACTTTTCCTAAGACTAGACTCAAGCATTCGAGGTGAACAAAGGTACGAGTTGAGAGACCCTTGACTTTCATTGGTAAGAGTCAAAGAGATTATTGCATTACCATATTTCTTTTAGGATTTTATAGGCTTTGTGAACATATAAACTTTTTTGTACATAAACATTTTTTTGGCATATCGATTTATTGTGGACAATACTTAAATGCGGATAATAGTTTAGATGTTTGCTACGTAGATAGTAATGATTTCAATAGCAAGATTTTATTATATTTTTATATTTAACAAATTTATGATAATTTTGTAAATTTCACCTCACTCTAATATACTTAAAGGTAAATGATATAATGAAAGGAGAAAAAATAAAAAGACAAAAAATTTAATTTAATAAATAAAAAATAGAAGGCGATGTGAATATTGAAGGTTGAACGTGACTTTGTGGGTGAGTGAGAATGATGGTAAGAGAAAATGGAGAAGACTAAGATCCGACGTAGCACCACAATATCAGCCCCTCCGTGGAAACCCAAATGTCCCATGATGCATCCTTTCATATCATAGATAGATGATGCAGAAACAGACTCATTCACTCCTCGTTTCCTTCACAAATCACAATCACACAGAGAAATAAAGAAATAAAGAAACAAAGAAAGAGAGGACCTTTTTGTTTCACGTGCTTCAACTTCTTCTCTTCTTTCTCTACAACTTTACACTGTAAACCCAGAGAAAAAAAAAATAATATCTCCTAACTTGTGGGGTGGGTTAGTTTTTCTCTTCTTTAGTTCTTTGCAATTTTAAATAATTATCTTATTTGACCCGTTCAGCAATTATCAACCCTCTTTGTCATGCATCATCCTTCCTACACATTTTTTAGCTTGCATGAATCTATTGTTTTGGGATGAGCATGATGCGTAAACGCAAATCTTGAAAGTTTTGTGATCCTTAATTGTTTGATGGCAGCGTGCTAGTTTTTTTCTGATAGCATTCTACAACCGTGGAGATTTTACAATGCTGCTTCTTATGCATATCCATATCTCGTTACCAAATTATATGTATTTCTTGACTTTCCTTACCAGTTACCCCCTTTCTTTTAAATGTTTTTCCTTCTTTTTTGAGGTTGGCTTGTTTTGTTTGCTCATCGTGGTTATCTTTTTGCGATTGTCAAATTGTATGAGACTTTTCAGTTAGCATCTGGGAGAAATTTGACCTGCTAGTTAATTAAGAAGTGACCCTTTCTAGAATTAATCAAAAAAAAAAAATAGTGAAAATAATTTGTGCCTTTGATAGAGGGATCTGGAGTTGCAAAGTTGGGAATATATAATTGAAGTTAAAACCACTTGATTTTTTTTTTTTTTTTACTTCTTTTTGGTAACGACAAACAGCTTGAATTTGAACAGTGTGATGGTATTTTCAAAGTTAATCACTTGTAGATTGGTGTTTATAATCTTCATGTAGTATCAGTTTTGGGAACCGTGTTTCTGAACTAATATCATTTTGAATTCGGATTAAGAGAATGGTGCACAAGTTTGGAATTATGTGCCTCTGACTTATGAATTGTGAGAAACAAGGAATTTAGCAGTTTAAGGGTGTGGTACTTCTATGTTAATTTTATGTCAACATACTTACTTGAGCAGAATTTTGAGCAAGGCTGTTGCAAGTGCTAAGATTTTGGAAGATGTTATCCATTCCGAGAGATGGGTCTCAGAAAGGAAGTTTAAAGAGTTCAGAGGCAGAAAAGGAGGAATTTGATTTCTCAAAAGCATTAGATAGGCCCAGGTCTTTGTATATAGAGAGACAGAGATCATGTGATGAAAGATCATTGAGTGAACTATCCGTAGGCTTTTCTCCACGCCATTTGATCTCAAAAATTGATATCTCCTCTCGCCTGGCAGAACATGTTGATCATATACATTCCCCTCTATCAAAGTCTGGCATCAATACTCCAAGATCAGCGCCATGGGAGTCACATTCATTAACATCAGAAGCTTGGGAAGCTCTGAGGCGTTCCTTGGTATATTTTCGTGGCCGGCCAGTTGGTACAATTGCTGCTTTGGATAATTCCGATGAGCAACTTAATTATGATCAGGTAGCAAGACCTTGTCATATCCTCGCTATTTCTTTTTCTCTGTTTCTGGGGATAATGAGAATAGGCACAATTTCATCACGTACTTTAATTTTGGCTACACTTGTAGGCCATGTTTTCTTTTTATACTACAGCTTAGTCTTTGTCTTTTTCATCATTTTGGTTTATACTTCCTTTCACGCTGATCAGTCAGTGGCTTTGATCATTATACATTCTCTTGCCCTGTCTCCCCATTTCAATGTTTTCTTTTGCTCTAATAAAGGTATTCCCGTATTTGTACATAGGTGTTTGTGAGAGACTTTGTCCCAAGTGCTTTGTCTTTTCTGATGCACGGTGAACCGGAAATTGTTAAAAATTTTATTTTAAAGACACTTCGCCTTCAATCGTGGGAGAAAAAGATTGACAGATTCCATCTAGCAGAAGGGGTGATGCCAGCTAGTTTTAAAGTATTCCATGATCCCGTCAGAAACCACGAAACTCTTATAGCAGACTTTGGTGAAAGTGCGATAGGCAGGGTCGCTCCTGTTGATTCTGGATTTTGGTGGATCATACTACTTCGTGCATACACAAAGTCTACGGGAGACTCTTCACTGGCCGAACAACCTGAATGTCAAAAGGGTATGCGCTTGATCCTGAGTCTATGTCTGTCAGAGGGGTTTGACACGTTTCCAACTTTACTATGTGCTGATGGATGCTGCATGATTGATCGCAGAATGGTGAGTTTTCCGATGTTTATGACACCCTCATTTTTGCCTTGTCTGCTCTCTTCGAAACTAAACATGTATCCTTTTCCTTAAAACTTGTGTATGATTTCAGGGTGTTTATGGGTATCCAATAGAAATTCAAGCATTGTTCTTCATGGCTCTAAGATGTGCCTTGCAATTGCTTAAGCAAGACGCTGAAGGGAAAGAGTTCATGGAGCGAATTGTGAAAAGGCTGCATGCCTTAAGCTATCATATGAGGAGCCACTTCTGGTTGGATCTGAAGCAACTCAATGATGTATACCGGTACAAAACAGAAGAGTACTCACATACTGCAGTGAACAAGTTCAATGTTATTCCAGAATCTTTGCCAGATTGGGTGTTCGATTTCATGCCGCAACTTGGTGGATACTTCGTTGGGAATGTGAGCCCAGCCAGGATGGATTTCCGGTGGTTCTGCCTCGGGAACTGCGTTGCAATCTTGTCGTGCATGGCAACTCCGGAGCAGTCAACTGCAATAATGGATCTCATAGAATCACGGTGGGAGGAATTGATTGGGGAGATGCCTGTCAAAGTCTGTTATCCAGCTCTAGACAGCCATGAATGGATGATCATAACAGGGTGTGACCCTAAAAATACTAGATGGAGTTACCACAACGGGGGATCCTGGCCAGGTATTCATTCATTCATTCATTCTTCTATATGCTACCATTCTGGATTACAACCTCAGTAACATGTTTGTGGTGGTTATAGTTCTGTTGTGGCTTCTGGCTGCTGCGTCGATAAAGACTGGGAGACCCCAAATTGCAAGACGTGCCCTTCAAATTGCTGAGGGTAAATTGCTGAAGGATAACTGGCCGGAATATTACGACGGAAAGGGGGGGCGATACATTGGGAAGCAGGCTCGAAAGTTCCAGACCTGGTCCATTGCTGGCTACTTGGCGGCTAGGATGATGCTCGATGACCCTTCCCATATAGGCCTTGTGGCTCTCGAAGAAGACAAACTACTCAAGCCTTTACTCAAGAGATCAAACTCATGGACTTTGTGAGACTCACTTCTCTTCCTTTTTCCTTCATCAACTTCTAACACAGCAGCAAGATCAAGGCCAGAAACACCACATTGATGCTTTCTATGTTGCATTTCTTGTGTTTTCCTGTTCCTTCTGTCCAAAGCTTAACGCCAATTTCTTACAATTATACATGCCTGCTCCTTCCTCACTACAAATCATACCAGTCAAGGGAATTTATTTTCTCAAATAAGATTAGAATTTTATCGTTTACTAGAATTTACGAATTGTTATCAACATTTTTCTGTTAAACTTTATCAACCAAGGTGTAAGTGATTCACATGAGTTTAATTCAGATGAATTTCCAGTCCAACTAATTAAATTTACCTTTAGTAATAACGTAACTCAACCGTAACTGAGATTGGATGATTTAGTACGGTGGTTAAAAAATACTATCACTTCTTTAACTTAGAAAAAAAAAACAATATTTTAATGTTTCTTACACGATATATAACACAAATAAACAATAATTTTTAAAATACTAAAAAACTAAACCAGTAACCATAAATTTGTTTAAATAATTTTATAATAAAAAAAAGTAATGCAATCGCTCATTGGAACGAATTACTTCTTGTTATATTTGATGTATAAAATGTGTACTCGTAATATTCCTAAAACAACATCTATATAATATGTAATTATCTTTTGTATGAAAAAATTAGTAGATAATTAATGTTTCGCCCCATATTTATTTATTTTTTTTACCTGAATTGAGCTACATTTAACATAAAACTGTTACCCAATTCAATTATATTAATTCACTACATTAAAAAAAAATACTTTCCAAAATTATAACAACTCAAAACAATGGTCATAAATTTGTCTTACTAATTAGTGAGAAGAAAGACAAATACTTTTTTTTTATTTTTTTTATGAAACGTTAAGTTACCCGTAGTATTACACGAGATATGAAATATTTATTTATACTATTCATACAATAAAACGTTAAACAACTTTTTTTGTAGTAAAATTATCATGCAATGGATATTTTTATAATATAATTGAGTCATGTCAAATTTTTTAATTTGAAACTCGTGTATTTATTTGTTACGAAATCCAGATATAATTACACACATTAAAAAAAACTCAATTCAACAACTCAACTGTCCAAATAAAAGTAATTAAAATTAGATAAAGAGATACATGTTAGACATATGCTATATATAAATTATAAATTAAGAGATTTAAAATTTAATTAATCCAAAAAAATTATTTAAAAATTTATTAAAACTAATTTTTTTGGATTTTGTTTCAAGTAGTTTGTTTCAAATTTTAATTCTAACATCGACGAACCAAATTCATATATATATATATATATATATATATATATATATATATATATATATATATATATTTGATGATAAAATTATGTAATTTGTGTAAGAATATGAAAAATAAAGTTAACTGTAATTCAAGTTTTAAATTAAATAAAATCTGACTAACTTAAATCTATTTAATTTTCATATATCATTAAGAACTTTTAATACAATTCAAATAAAATCAAACACAACACTAAGAAGGATTTTTTTTTTCAATCATAGACAAGAAACTTTATAAAAGATAATACTTCAAATTTGTCATCATGGTCTTATTTTAACTTGTATAGCTTAAGGGAACGTGTGGTAGTATTCATTAAGAACGTACCACGAACGTTGAATTACAAATTTGATATTCTAAAATAATTAAGATAAATAATAGCAACAGTGTTATATCTGTGATCGCGAAAAGTGCGCAAAACGGGTTTTTTTCCCTGGCAGTTTGGGTGGGGAATTGCAGCGACTCAAAGTCGAAGCTGACGTTGGAGTCGATTGAGTTGTGCCCTAATTCAGAATTTGGGGAGGGAAACGCATGCAACCATTTCAATTAGGAAGGAACGCAATTCAATTCAAATAATAAACAACTGAACAAATTAATTGAATCGGAGGAACGAGAGAAAGCGAGAGCGAAAGAGAAAAAGAAGGGATCATGAGGGGTGGGAAGAAAACGATCCACGCAATCATCACATGGATGCGGCGGCAACCACCAAAGGCGAAGGCTTTAATCGCCGTCTTGCTAGGCATGACGGCTCTCGTCCTTCTTCGCATCATCGTTCACGACCACGACAATCTTTTCGTCGCCGCCGAGGCTGTTCATTCTCTTGGAATCTCTGTTCTCATCTACAAGCTCATCAAAGAAAAAACTTGTGCCGGTTACTTATCCCTTCTTTCCACTTTCTTTAATTTCCTTTCCTTTTCTGTCAACGATTAGTCCCGTAATCTTTCAAGCTAAAATTATTAAATCTAATTTCTTTATATTTTTATTTAATATGTCTGCAATTTCCTTTTCAAAATTTCCAATTGCTCTGCGCTATGCATTAATGTTTAACTCAATGTGACCTACCTACCTATGGCATCGAGTTTTTGTTTGGTTCAGAACGTTCCCATTGGATCATTAATGGCATTGTTTGACTGATTTTATTTTCTTGCATTGTTGCTTGAAAAGAAGAAACACTATTCAGTTTTTTTTTTTTTTTTTTTTTTTTTTTTTTTGTTATATTCTTTGTGATGTGCAGGATTATCACTCAAATCCCAGGAATTGACGGCTCTGTTTTTAGCTGTTAGGCTGTACTGCAGTTTTGTCATGGAATATGATATACACACCCTTCTTGATTTGGCTACTTTTGCTACAACAGTGTGGGTTATATACATGATTCGTTTTAAATTGAGATCTAGTTACATGCACGAGAAAGACAATTTTGCTATATACCATGTGGTAATCACTTCAAAATTATAAGCTTCTTATTCTACATTGTTTTTCTTTTACTCAACTTAAAAGGTTATATACTTGTGCATTACCTGTTCTATTTTTGAAATTCAATGCAGGCGGTACCCTGTGCTGTGTTAGCCTTGTTTATTCATCCATCAACTTCACATCATTTATTGAACAGGATTTTCTGGGCATTCTGTGTATATCTTGAAGCTGTGTCGGTACTGCCCCAACTTAGAGTCATGCAGAACACCAAAGTATGTAACAACATGCATCATACATGTCATTACGTTATACAATTATACTATTTCCTTCTTCATTATTTCCCTTTATGCTTTCAGATTGTTGAGCCATTCACGGCACACTATGTATTTGCCCTGGGCGTGGCGAGATTCTTGAGTTGTGCTCATTGGGTTCTTCAGGTATGATGATTAGTTCATTAAAATTTGTGAATGCATTAGTCAGCTCTATGAGCCATTTTCAAATTCAGTTGTCACTTGTTTGCTTGCTTGTCCTGGTGTCTGTTATCACTAAGATGGACATTTCTGGATTGGCATAATAACAGCTTTCTTCTAAATGTATTGAGTTTTGTAGGACCATGTAGTCTGCCTGTATCTGATTTCATTTTATGGTTTGTTTGTATGTTCTATCTTTTAAATTCAATCAAATTTCTTTGCTAGCAGATTATTAATTTGCTGTTCTTAGCAAAGTACTTTAGTGGCAGCTTTGTGGATTTGCAAATTGGTAGTGTCCTACCAAATTACCATTTCTTGTTTGTAACAGGTGTTGGATAGTCGTGGACATTTGTTAGTTGCCTTGGGGTATGGATTGTGGCCGTCAATGGTGCTTATTTCAGAAATTGTTCAGACATTTATCTTAGCAGATTTCTGTTACTATTATGTTCAAAGGTTGGTTGAGTGCATCATATAGGTCTCTTTTTTCTATTTTGACCTCTTTTAGCGTGATTCTGTTCCTTACGATACATAATTTATTGCAGTGTTTTCGGGGGACAGCTTGTTCTCCGTCTACCTTCTGGAGTGGTGTGATTCACACGATTCACTTCACTGCATATTTGCATTTACATGAACATAAAGCAAGCTATATTTGTTGTTTGGAAGAGTTTGGCTCCTTGGAAGAATCTGGTTCTTTGTAAAGTTAGATATTAATGGAAAACTAGATATTTATGCTGAAGAGACGTTATTTGTAGTTGGAAATGCTATAATACACACGATGTGTCTATTTGCTTAGGTCTTGAAGAAATTCAGTTGTTGACAGAACATTTCTGCATTTTAAGCTTTGTTAACTGTTTGACTTGAGCCAATGAGGGTGGTGGGAGTGGTCATAAAGTTCTTTGAACTTTGAAGGGATTATTTTTTTTTTCCATAACATTTAGATAATGGTATTTTTTAAAGGTGTTTGTATTCCGTGTCCAAAATTAACATCTGGGAGTTTTATGTATTGTATCAGTTTGGTTATCCTCTGTATTTCACATGAATATTTTTTAAAAATGCAAAAGAATTAAATTAAAATCTCTGTAAACTTTTATTTAATTGATGATAATTATTTTAATAACTATAAAAATTAATAAAAAAAATACTGAGGGAAGTGCGAATGGAAGAACATAATAAGAGAAGAAAAAAGAGCAACACCTATCAATATGTCACACTAAAAATTATATGATTTCATTAGTACGATATTACATGAAAAGCATGAATTAAAAAATAAAATTTAATATATTTTTTAACCAATAACTTAATTTGGATTCTTAATATTCTTTTAGGTGTGTTTTTAGTGTCGTATAAAATTTATTAATTAAAAACCAATTATTAATATTCTTAATTCGATATTTGATTTTTTCGATAATTAAAATTTCTTTAAATAATCAATTGTAAATAAAAAAATAATTTGTTGGACCTACACTAAGTTACCTAAAATCTTAAAGTTATATATACTATTAAAGCAAAAATTGAATGAAATCTTACGATACCTTAGTACGTGACATTGAGGGACTCGATAAAAAAATAGTGCAAAATCTCAAAATAATTTCTTAAAGGTGGTATTAGAGTTAGGGAAAAACGTCTTTGTTAAGGCTGGACTAAATAGCTATAGTTATAGTTAAATACTATGAGGTATTATGTTTAAGAGGTTTATAAATTTTGTTCTGATACAATAGTTTTATAAAACACACACTTTGATAACCTTTTATAAATACTTTCAACCTTTTGGAACTTAAAAACAAAACTTTTATTTTTATGAAAATTCATGTTATACAAAAATGGTCCAAATATCTTATGGTTATACCACTGCATTCAATATAATTTTAATATAAATATAAATTTGGTAACGCTTAAAATGGGGAAACAACCACTTACTTGCACTAAAATAATTTAAATAAAACAAGATTAAATAAGTTAAACTAAACATGTAAAGTGTCTTAGTAAGCTTTTAAAAAATTGATTTTAATTTAAAAATGAGTTCGTAGAGTAATTTATGTTTAAATATTTCCTTCTTTTTTTTTTAAAGTACGATTGTAGTAAAACTTTAATTTTATTTTTAATTAAAAGGCTACTAAAATTTATTTTGTCTCAATTAATTTTTAAACTATAATCGATTCCTTAACACGAGATCAGATATTTATCTAAAACTAAGTCAGACACAGATACTTAAGGGAGCACCTTTAAGTATCTCCCAGATTTAATCATATACTTTATTTTATATGTACTGCAAAGACAAGCCCAAACATTAACTAAAGACCAATTTCACTGCATTTCAAGAGCCACGAAGTACAAAGATAAGGTTTTTTGTTGTGCACATTACTAAGGAAGGCATGTGCTTGAGCTTACATGTTTGTTTGTATAAGAAATAAGGCTATTTGGATTGCCTCAGGCCTGAACAACGAATATTCATAGGCCATAAGGCAAATTCATATCCCAAACATATGAGGGCAACCATGAAATAGGACACACTTCATTATTAAAATCGTTACTCAATCATTCCATCATCATGGAAAATTTGAGACAATAATCAAACATATTCCTTTAAGTGGTTCACTTAGAAATATATAGCATCGTACATGTTAACAATGATTGCCACAATCTTTGCCAGATAACTTGCACAGCTTGCAAGACCAGAACTACAAAAGAGACCACATGAGAGGTGGGGCGGCAATTTCTTCAGTTTATAAGTTTGTATTTTTTTTCTTAATTCTCACAAATTCCCAATCAATGATGGTAGTGTACAGTTGGAGCCCACGGTGCAACATTGCTTATGACAAAACTCAATCTGAAATTGGGTTGTCAAAGTTCAGATATGCACTTTCCATTAATAAAATTGATAACTTGTTCAACTGCCAAGTCAAGTTTAGCAGTTACAGCTGCTAAATTTTGCAGGAATTCTTCTGCAGTTGGTTTGTCACCATCAATGATATCAGTCACAGCTTTCACAAAAATTGCAGGAACTTTTAGAAGGTCAGCAACATATGCAATAGCAGCTCCCTGGAGAAAAAGTTGAAACGGGGAGTTAAAGCCAATATTCAACAAGGAAAAATTAGAACTACTATTAGTTATCATTCAGTTCTCTGCAATTTAAACGGGGGTTTATTTTATGCAATAAGGTGTGATTTGTGAAAATGTAGATTCATGCCATTCCCCATAGATTAACAGAAAATCCCACAGTCTAAAGTAACCAAATATATCAGATTACCTCCATATCTTTAACTGTGGCATCATTTGCAATGATGGATGATTCATCCTGCTGTGACATATCTAAAGAGTCACCAGTTGACAATTTAGCCACCTGAAATATGCACATATATTAATTGGGTTCAAGTTCTGCACAATTAATCTAAGCAAAAGAACTGGCCACAATAACACAATGAAACAAACCAAAGTACATTTTTCATCTGTTTGAACTGTAAAATGGAACATCAACTTGCTTCTGTCTAGGATGTTTTATCTCGTGTGAAAGTGATCTACTATTATTATAATTGAAGTTAAAGCTATTTATTCATTTGCAAGATTTTCAACGCAAATCAGCAATACATTTGTAACCTCCTCATACACCAATATACAAGACAAAAGTGTATTGCCCGGCCTCTAAAGAACACATAAAGGTAATAAGCAATATCAGAGAGATAAATACATTAATGATTAGACAAAAGTAATGGTCAACAACCTGGAAACTTTAGATTATCATAAAAAAAAGGGTTTATATTTTTTCCATTCATCTACGATTTATAAATTATAATTCATAGCTTGACATTGTCTAGTAGAAAAAATAAATTACACATGTAAATCTCCATGTTATCAGCAGAAATGTTTATCCTACAAGACATACCGATTCATAAACTAGTCTAAACATACATCATATGCAACCAAGATGTCAGCAGGAGTGACTAATCTCAACTGAACTCCTAGTCAAAGCATCAAGCCAAGACAATCCTAGAAAAACAACACAATTTGTGTGATCAAAGGTACAAACTTCACAAAAATGAGCGGGCAGTTCTTCAATCTAGGTAATCTGGTTAACAAATGGAACCTAACTCAGAATTTTGGATGACAACATTTTGTGATATCAAGGTATTTCTTGCGAATGTGAATTTTAAATAAAGTGTTTTATTTTCAAGAGCAAATCATATTACCAAATAACACTCACCTTTAGATTAAGCTCCTTTACAAGGTTGGCTGCTTCAAAGGCTTTTCGTAAACCAACCCCGTACAGATCAAAAACCTGCAAAAGATATCAAACATATCAAACTTCTACTGCACTACATTGCAAGCATGAAACAAATTATCAATGAATTAAAAATTAATTCACCAGTATCAATGAAAAATATTAAAATATGTTATGGTAACTCTCTGCCAATAGTTTATACGCAAGATTCTTAACTGCGCCAACAGAAAATTATAAAAGAAAACATAGCATTTAACCCACTAAGTTAATAAGTCAAAATTAATGATACTGATAGATCAATCACATTACTCTTTCTCAAACTTTTCTTGGATGGTTAACTAAGAACTAGAGCAAGATGAGTTATATAACACTGACGTTGTTAAAATTTTATTGTAGATAGAGCATTAATAGAATTAAAGAAGAACACATGTAAAATGAACCAAATCCTAAGAAGATAGAAATAAGTTCAAACTACAAAAATGATACTCTTCTTATTCTCTTTCCCCATTTTTCCTCCAGTACACAGTAAAAAAAAAACACCACCACAACAAACAATAGATATTATATGCATTACAGTCTTAAATATCAACTTGCCATGGTCAAACATACTTCAAGTAGAGAAGGGGGCAAAGACAAAGCAATCAAGGGCTACCAAGAGGCATAACAAAACACTTACGGGTATGGGTATTCTTCTGTCATGAAAGGCACAGTCTGATACAATGAACACATCACCAATACTAGCTCCTTTGGCCTGAAAGCATCCAGTAATGAACACCACTTAGATAAATATGTTCATGCATATACAAATTCATTTGTCTGTGACTGCAAAATTATATTTTTGACTACATACTCTGTCATTATAAGATTTGAATTTAATATGAAGAGTTACTATTTGTTATTTGTACATCAATTGTGGAAAGTCAAACAATTGCACAGGCAGGTAAACATAATCTTGTCATCAATAGATTACAGTCATATGGTCGGTCAATCCACTTTAAATAGTCATGCATTTTAGTTTAATCGATTTTTTGATTACAAAAAAAAAAAATCTATATAAAATTATAAAGCACAATCAATGGCTATCATTGATTGTAAATTATGTTTTTCGTTTAACTTTGTTTGATCACTTATTGTAAGTTATAAAAACATCTTTTAGAAGACAAAAAGTTATTTAACATAAGATTACAGCATGAAATTTTTTTCTTTGAAATGCGTGTACTATACAGTGACAATGATTTCCTGTAATAAAAAAACAGTTGTATCAACTACACCAAGAGGGTATGTAAAAAATGAAAAACATTGCAACAGATAATTAATTCATATATTGAAAATGAATATGACTACAATTTCACAGGAAGGAGGATCAAAAGTAGCTAAACACCGAAGAGATCAACAAATAGCACAAGGCACAGACATTTTTTGGGATACAAAACTAGAAAATCAGTTACCATAAGACTATTGCTCAAGGGAAGACAGTGCTTACCTTGAAGCCACCAGCAGTTCCTGCATTGATGATCAAGTCTGGTTGTAATGCTTGTACAGCGGCATATGTTACAAGAGCAGATGATATTGTGCCTACGCTATCAACCCCTGAAAGAAATAGATCAGAACCCTGTCAAATGAAAACTAGCAGTCAAACCAAAATTGCTGCTTTCCTTATGTTCCTTGAAGACATGAAATGGGGGCATGTTACAGTTATACCGACTAACATTCAAACTACTTCTGATGTAACACAATCAGGAAACATAGTCCAGACTTCATTAAAGGGGCAGAGATCATGTTTTTATATTTCTTCCTAGAGGTTTTGATTAGGAAAAGCTTCATAGCAGCAAATTCATTATTCCCATCCCATCACATTTCTTCCAATCAATCAAATTGACAAGAACCAACATCCTTACCTAAAACAGGATCTTTTCCAGGCCAGATCAAGCTTATATTGAGATCTTTGTATGTCCCACGATAACGGACCCAAGGAACTCCTTGTGGAAACCTGCAGCATTGTGCAAAGACAGACACTTCAATCAATGTAAATATGTGAAATGTAAAGGTCCACTATATTTCAACCTCGCAGTAACAAATAAATCAATAATTGATTGAAAAAGAAAAAAACTAAATCTAGTCCAAGCAATTCTAAGATGCTGCAGGAATTAAAAAATAATTAGAAAACAACATAATATGATACAATATTTCATTTCACCCAAGATTAGGCCAAAGTAAAAGAAATAAAGAAGGTGATTAACTAATTACAGTAAGTAGTCTTAAAACCTAAGAAAAGAAAAGAGAGGAAGAGAGATACAGACGGAGAATTAGGTTCCTCGGTGAGCTGGAATCTGTTGACTATGGGAAGTGCTTCCGTCTGCATAGCTGTTATTCATTCCGTACAACATTAACATTAATATTAGAACAATTAAATAGAATAGAAAATTGAAGATAACATAACATCTTAGGGTACCAACGATGATGACGATGTTAGAAATGGGTTTGTTCTGGGCAGCCATGGTTTGCTGGTCAGGAGGAGGAGGAGCATCTGATTGGTCCCCAAGCGCAGCCATGACTATTTGTTGCAGATTCGTACTATTTTTCGCTTCTATCTCTGTTCCCCACGAGAAATAATATATATATATATATATATATATATATATATATATATATATATATATATATGAAATAATATGACTTTATTTTGGCCAGTAAATTTTTTTCATTTTGTTGTACTTTTGTTCCTCAAGTTTTTTTTTTTCTTTTTAATCTGGGTAGTGTCGAAAAATTCAACTTATTAATCACTTGTCTAATTTATTTATTTCTCAACTAACGTCTTTATAGTTAATGTCTAATAACAATAATTAAATAATGATTATAAACTCTTAAATACACACTTAGAAGAACAAACATTAGTATTCCAAAATTAATGAGAAAAAAATAAGATGAAATTTTTGGAGAACTAAAATTATATTTTAAAATTTGTAAAAGGAGTAAAAATATAATTACTAAATTATAATAAAATGTAATATATCCACACCATTGGTTGTAAAATAGTTTATATTGTTAGCTAATTAAAACATAACCTTTTGTGATTTCCAAAATAGTTGTTAAGTTAATATAATTACTATGTGATATCTATCTGCAATAAGTATGTAATTTATATTATAAATAACACTAACCTAGATCGATAATACCAAATAAAAGCAAAAGATAAATACAGGGAATAAAAACAAATAAACACTTCTCTACGCAAAAATAAGTACGACATTCCCTGATTTTGGATAAATATAATCACATTCTGCAACTTAAACCTAAATAGTAAATAAGTTATTTAATTTTGAATATATTTTGATTTTCTTTTGGTACAGGAATATATTTCATTTGAATATACTTTTCTAACTACGTGAACTTATCCTTAGTTTTTAAATGAATATTTGAAAAAAATAAATTAAGAAGAATTTAAAAGTAAAATCAATAATTGGAAGTATAGTTTTTGTTGGGTTTGATCAGAGGTCCATTAAATATAAATTTACATTTGTCGTGAAACAATGATTATTCTCAATAAACTGCCAAAAAACAATTATTCTATACATAGTTTTTTATTTTGTCCAAACTTGGTTTGTGTACATGTTTACAGTGAATGTCACAAATGTTAGCAGATAACTTGCACAGCCATCAACGTCAGAATAGTACAAAAGAGGGAAGAGAGGAAGGGATGCAATATCTTCAGTTTATACTGAGTTTAATTTTGCTTAAATCTCACAAACAAATTCCTAATCAATAATGACAGTGTTCTAGCCTGAGCCCACCATAATTGAATACAAAACAACTTGGAAGATGAAATTTCCTTGTCAAAGTTCAGATACCGATTTTCCATTAATAAAATTAACAACTTGTTCAACAGCCGGGTCAAGCACATCAGCTACAGCAGCCAAATTCTCCAGAAACTCTTCTACAATCGGTTTGTCGCCATCAACGATATTAGTTACAGCTTTTACAAAAATTGCTGGAACTTTCAGAAGGTCAGCAACATAAGCAATAGCTGCTCCCTGGAAGAAAATGTTGAAACTGGGAGTTAAGCCTATATATTTCACAATTGAACGATCAGAACAATTACTAGTTAGTTATTCAGTCCTCTGATATTTAAATGGGGATTTATTTGATGACACAACATGTTATTTGTGAATATGTGGATTCATGCAATTCCCAATATGAGTGGAATGTGCCAATCAGTTTACCTCCATATCTATAACTGTTGCATCATTTGCCATGATTAATGATTCATCCTGCAGTGTCATGTCTAAAGAGTCACCAGTAGACAATCTACCCACCTGAAAATAATGAGCAAATGTCGTTTAAAGTTCAAGTCTTACATAAGTAACGTAAAAACAACTATAGAATTGGGCAACAAATACACAGTGTAGCAAATCAAGGCACATGTTCATGTATTTGATCTTCAACTGTAACATAACCATGTTCCAGAGTATGATATTTATCTGGTGTGAAGACTACTATTATTATCTAGGTTAAAGCTGTTTATTCACTTGCAAGATATTAATGCAAAGGCAGCAATGCATTTGTAACCTCATCTAACACTAATGGTAATACAGGAAAAACCGGTTCAATTCAATTCCCTCTAAATTGGGTATGGGTTCAAACTATGCCAAGACTGCACCACCTTGCCTCAAAAGAAGAAATATAAACATAAAGTATATAAACAGCAAGAGATAAATGTATTAATGACCTGAACAAAGTAAAGGTCACCAACTTGGCAGAAGCTAGACAATTTCTTTTTGCATTGGCATAAAATGGTTTGCTTTCATCATTCACTGATTGCATATTAGACTGACTGAAAATGAATTAAACATGTAAATCTCCAATTTATCAGCAGAGATGGTTGTCCAACGAGGCAAATAAAAAATAAAATAGATTAGACATTTTTTTGCACATGACGAGTGTTAGCAACTCACTCATTAATATACATCTTCTAACACACTCTTTTAGGGGTTGAAACTTGTGATTTATGTGATTTCCAATTAACTTTAGTCAACAAAAAAAGTGTGTTCAAAATAATGTATAGAAGATTGCATTCCTAACATTTCTCTTGGGCAGATTATAATATGTTGGCTTCAAAATTAATCCTTGAACGTCTAATCATACGGATATTATTAACAGTAAGAATCTAATCCAAAATGAACTCCAAAGTGTCAAGTCAAGACAGTCATAAAAACAGGAAGATAACTTTTGTGCTCGAATGCACAAACTTTGCAAGATGGCATTTGCATCTCTTTCAATCCAGGTAATCTGGTTAACAGATGGCACATGATTTAGTTGGCAATATGAATTTTGAATAAGATTACTGTTAATTTTTTGTTTTGATCGGCAAGATTAACTGTTATGAAGAGTTTTGTTTTCAGCAGAAGCGTATACATTTTATCAAATATTACTCACCTTTAGATTCAGCTCCTTTATAAGGTTTGGTGTATTAAAGGCTTTACGTAAACCAACTCCATACAGATCAAATCCCTGCAAAAGACATTTCATGTCTATATATATTAATGTTTACAGAAAAACTTCTTACTCACTACATTGTGAGCACGGAGCAACTTTGTTCTTGTTCACCCCTCACCCCCAAAAAGGCTTAAAAGATAAACCTGAAAACATACATCTATTTAGCATTCAACTCACAAATGGAATATCTCAACAGAAGTTTTAAAATTTAAAATCCATTATTATCGACCAAGAAATACTGAAATAAATCACTCTAAGTCTCTAGCCAAATAATTGTCAATAAGATTCCTAATCGACTAATTGAAAACTCTAAGAGAAAAATAGTATGTAATCCTCTTGATTAAAATCTAACTTGACATACTTTTAGTATATAGCAATTGCACAAATGGTATAGATAGGTCAACCACTATACTTAATATTAAGAAGTGAGTTTAAGCCCAAATCATCCTTAAAAAACAAACTTGTTAAAAGTTGTCTCCTACACACATCCTTCATGTCAAGGTACGTACATCTTGTACATTAGATGAGATATTTGTGAGTGGTCGATAGCGAGTAACACAATAGGTCCTAGAAACCTCGTTAGGATAAGCTCTAATACTATATTAAAAAGTGTGCTTATGTCTAACTAAATCTCATCAAATTAGCTTGTAAGGTGATAAATGTCTCTACTTAGACACTATAAATTGACTTTATTTCTAGTCGATGTAGGATCTTTAACACTTACTCATATTTTTTCTATTTGATCAATGGAGAAAATAAAGAATAAGAGGTATATCATGCTGAAATCATTCAACTATTATTCTTTTTCCTAGTTAAATAATATTATTGGAAGGAAAGAAGAGATACATGTTAAAAGAGAGACATGCATCCCACATAGATAGAACAAAAGCCAAAACAGAGAAAGGATGTATTTTCTTAACGCTTCACACCTTCTCCCCCAACACATACGTAGTACCAAAACACTAACATCACTATAGATTATTCCATCAATTGCTTTCTTAAATAAAAACTTGACACAGCCAACTGCACTTCCAAATAGAGAAGAGTGTAAAAAACAACAATCGAGAACTATCAAGAGGAATTACACTTACAGGTATTGGTATTCTTCTGTCATGAAAAGCACAATCTGATATAATAAAAATATCCCCAATACTAGCTCCTTTGGCCTGAAAACATTCAACAATAAACACTATTTAGAAAAATATGTTCATGTACACACACATGCATATAGCTGCATCATAATATTTTTAACAACTTGTATAATCATCATAAGATTTTGATTCACTGAGAGTTAGTATTTGAGTCATGTACACCAGTGGGGGAGGAAGTACAACAACTGCACATGCTGGTAGAAAATAAGTTTGTCATCAACATGCCACAGTCATATTGTCCATTCACACAGTAATACATTTTAGTAATCAATTTCTTCATACCAGAACAATTTATACATAAAATTATGAGACATCAAATCAATGACCATTTACAAATAATGCATTAGATCAATTGATTTTTACCATAAAACACTTATGTTATAAGTTCATTCATCACAAAAAAATTAGAAAAATATAAGAAGCAGTATTTAACATAGAATACAGGGTCAGATTCAAAACATTGTACCACATGTTACCATAAACTATTGCAAAAATGAATACGTCAATAATTTCAAATATAGAGGATCAAAACAAACTAACCCAGGAAGAGATGCGAAAAGTATAACAGACATTTGAGAGTTCAAAACTAGTAATCCGGCAAGTCTAACACTATTATGCTGTGGGAGAAGACAGTGCCAACCTTGAAGCCACCGGTAGTGCCTGCATTGATGATCAAGTCGGGTTGTAATGCTTGAATAGCAGCATATGTTACAAGAGCAGATGGTATTGTGCCTATACTATCAACCCCTGAAAGAAATGGATCAAGACTCGTCAAATCAAAGTAGCAGGCAAAACAAATTGCCACTTTCTCTCTTTATGTAGGTGGGGTCATGTTATAGTTGTTCTAAGAGACATCCAAACTACCACCCATGTAACACAATGAGGAAACAAAGAAAGTCTAATCTAGACAAAACTCAGCAAAAACCCTGTTATTCTTTTTCTATTGTTTGGTCATAGTGGTTTTTGATTGGAACATAAACTCGTTCATTCTTCCCAGCTTATCACTTTTCTTCCAAACAATCAATACATCATTAACCTAATTAACAACGGTGGCCCATCACAAATTTTGCCCACACTTAGAAGAACCTGAACCTCTTATAATTTGAGTTTAAACCTTATTAAATCTTACAGAACTAATAAAACTAGGGGCTCCCTAAGAGATGATTTCGTGCCTGGAATGAGAAGTTCGTAGGACTCACTATACTTAATAATGGTCCAATAGCTGATGATGAGATAAATTCAAACAGCAGTTAACATAGATTCTTATAAAATGTTAGAATTTATATTTAAACATAACTTGGTTACAAAATCATAAAATTAAAAGAGTGATAATATAATTATATCAACGATCCAAGTAGAATCTCCAACAGAATCGGATATGAAATTAACTAGTGATAATTGTAAAAGCAACCGATAATTGGGTGGTTAGAAGTGGTGCACGAAGAATCGAAGGAAAAAGAGAAAACATCTTACCTGAAGCTGGATCTTTTCCAGGCCAAATCAAGTTTATACTAAGATCCTTGTATGTCCCATGATAACGGACCCAAGGAACCCTTCCTGGAAACCTGCACCATTGTGTATAGAAACTTCAATCTATTGTAAATATGTGAAAAGCAAAGGTCCACTTTGCTTCAATCTCCTCAATAGAAACCAAATAGATAACTAGTTCAAAAACTACACCAAGGAAATTCCAAGATTTGTAAGCAGCATAGCATCAATGCTCTATTTCTTTTAAGCTGAAGGTTGACCAAAATAAATTAAAAAAAAAAAAAAGATAACTTGTATGACAAACTAAGCAGAGAAAGAGATCGCAAAAGAGTGAATTTTCCTTGAAATTCTAATCGTTAATCAAGTTAGTTTTAAAATTAATAAAACTAATAAAATAATCCTTAAAATTGACAATTTATTTAATAGAAGCAGATTACTAACAAACACTGATTTGTAAAAAAATATTTTGGAGTGTTTCTTGTACAATCTTTAAGGATCTTTTTATAATATATATATATATATATATATATATATTAATTAGTTATTTCAGAGTAAACTGAGAGAGAGGATACAGACAAGGAGCGAGGATGCTGAGTGAGCCGGAATCTATTGACGATGGGAAGTGCTTCCGTCTCCATAGCTATTGTTCATTCCATTCAATACAACACTAACATTAACACCATCACACAAAAGCACTGCAAAGCATAACGTACAGGGGCGTGTAAGTTACCAACGACGATGACGATGTTTAATATGGGTCGGATATCAGGTTTGGGTTGACCCGCCATGGCTTCTTCTCTGATTGTTTTGCTGCAGATTCTTGGTTCTTTTATCGCGCTATGACACTGTTTTCTTTTTTCAACAATAAAATATCTCTTTTTAATTTTTAATATGTCCATGAAAATGAAATGATAAATATGGTTGATATTATATATATATATATAAAGTTTAATTCTCTTAAATTGAGTATTTTAATCAAATTTTTATCAAAAATGTTTTCATTAAGTGCTTAAAATATTATTGGTTTAGATAGTTTTTAGGTATAATTAGTCGTATAGTACCCGATGTGGGGTTAGTAGGTCTCTTTCACACAGGATTGACGAATGCCGTTAGTCAACGTGTCACGTGTCAGTCTGTAGTTTTTTTTATTTTTTTAAAAAATTTTTTATTTTTTATTTAATTTTTTTTAATTTTTTGAAAAAAAATAAAAAATGCCACGTGTAAAGTCCCTGTGTGTGACACGTGGCATTGTTAGTACCACATGGCATTGTTAGTACCACGTGACATTGTCAGTGCCACATGTCAATATCACTATCAGATGCCATTGTGTTGATTTCGATCTAGTCTCCATGTATGTCTTTTGTTTCAATTTAGTACCTAAGTATGTGTATCTGAGTCAATTTTGTCTCAATTTTTTTTCATAATTAAAATCCATTTTTTTTATAAAATTAAAAGTAATTAAGTATAAAAGTTTAACAAAAATTAAGTATTTGATATTTATATTAAAATTTAGTGGTAAAAGTTATTTTATTAAGTCATTTTTAATAATAAAAAAAATTAGTATAACATTCAAACCAATAGAAATTTTGGTTTAAAATTAGTAAGAGACAATATTGTTCTATTAAAAAAAAATTAACAAAACATGAGTACTTAATAAAAAAGTAATTAATAAAGTAATATGTTAAAAAGTCGTTTTTAATAAAAAATATTCGTATAACATTTATATAAATAATAAATTTGGTCTGAAATTAAGAAGAAAAATATAAATATTAGTACTTAATTTTGTAAAAATATTTATACTTAATTATTTTTAATCTTATAAAAAATGGATTACAAAAATATTTTAATTATTAAAAAAAATTGGGACAAAATTGAATCAAATACACTTATTTAGATACTAAATTGAAACAAAAAGACATATATGGGGACTAAATCGAGATCAACACAATGACATCTGATAATGACACTAACACGTGACATTGCAATACCACGTGGCACTGACAACGCCACGTGTCACACACAGGGACTTGACACGTGGCATTTTTATTTTTTTTCCAAAAAATAAAAAATTAAAAGTATGAGTATTATACGACTAATTATACCTGATTTTTACTATTTTATTACCGATATTTCTATTTTGGGTTTTGATGTAAATTTGATTATTTCATTTAATTTTCAATGTAAAATTTTATTTTTATATTAAGTTGATATGAAATTTTATTTCACTCTCATTTCTAATGTTAAAAAATATACCCGTCTATCTATTTTTTAAAATATTAATTATTATTATTATTATTTTATAAAAATTAAAATTCACTATAAAAAAGCATGATACTATTAAGTATCTAATGTCAAAATGATATTATTTTCTTTTTTTCCCATTTTAATATATATATATATATATATATATATATATATATATATATATATATATATATTACATATTACAAGTTACGAAATTAAAAATCAAATAAAAGTAAATATCAATTTTTTATATTACCTAATAAGTTATATGTGTTTTAATAAATTAAAAAAAAAATGAGTATGAAGATTCGGAAAAGTATGAGATGATATATATATATATATATATATATATATATATATATATATATATATATATTCGTACTATTTTCATACCTTATTTAAAATATAAGTATTATCTATATATATATACATATATTTGTACTAAATTAATGTAAATTATTTGTCGTCTCTACTTATTCGTGAATTTGTTAATTTCTTTTATAATTTCATGTAAAATGACGATAAATTGGAGAAAATTAAAGAAAAAGATGAGTTAATCGATAAGTGGGAGGAAGAGAAAGAGCAAAACTGACAACTACAATTTTCCATTAAAATCAAAATTAAACGTGTTAATGAACTTATATATAAAAAATAAGATCAGATTATAATATAGAAGTGACTAAAATCATTACTTTAGAAATTGATTAATTAAAGTTAAACTAAACTTAAATTCCAAAATTTCAATCTGTACCACCAACATCTTTATTCGTATTATACTTCATTTTTATTCCGATAAATAGAATGTAAAATATCAACATATTATAAAAAAAGAAAAATAAAAGATGGAATTTACTATAGTTTTTGTCATTAATTTATTATATAGCATACTGTTAGAGTATATTTGTTCCTGTATACTAATACAAGTTTTTTCTAATAAGATTATGGCGTTTTAGAAATCTATAATTTATAATATATAGAATTACAATTTTCCAATATGTATATAAAGAAAACACAAAACATTCTTAAAAAATGAGGTATGTTCAAACCCAAGAGACTAACAGGGGAAGAAACAAAAGGATGAATAAGAGAGTAAAACCATAATAAGGAGGTGCTAGAGTAGAGCTACGATTTGGCAGCATAGGAAACGTGTCAGGTAAAGGCATTTCGCAGTTGTCACCGTTGAAATATATTCTTCTGGGAAATGCCCATCCATTACTTACTGTGAAAGAATTTGGATCTTTATCCAACAGTATTTCTGTTGTCACAACACCCACTTTGGCCTTTTCAGAATGCAATAGCTCATTGTTGTAAAAATCTATTCCCCAAAACAGCGAAACTCCATCTGCCACAGATTTATTTCTTAATTAGAACTGCACAGTAAGAGTATTTTGAGTTTTTGATTAATATAGCTATGGTTAAATGAAGTGTATGATCATGAAGACAGTACCTTGGATTCCGAGGGTGGGAAGTTTAGTGCTGTTGAAACTGTAGGTTGATGTTTTTTGAGTGAAACCAGGATGTTGGACCAGCAAGTTCCAGTTGGAGTAGTTTTTGTTGTAATTGTAGTTAGAAATGGTAAGCTTCACTCTCCACTGGTTCATATAGTTGTTCTTGAAATGCCAGTGGACTCGAACGGGGCACATGTGGTCGGTGCATTCAACGGTTTCAATCGTGTTGTCCTCATTGGACCGTGACAAGGAACCAGGCCTGGTAAGATAAGCACCCAAATGAATAGGGAGAGGGAATGAAAGTTACAAAGGCATTCACACAAATGTGAGTGAGCAATTGAAATACACACCTTATGCAAGAAGCTGTACTTTTATATGCTTCTCTGCATCCGCAACTGCAATTTCGGCAAGATGTGACGACGGGGTTGTAAAATGATGAGAGGGAAACACAGCATACCGGTAATGTGTTTGCTAAGAAACTTGAATACGCACATGTTGATTTCCAAGTTCCTGAAGTGCAAAATTTAGTAAACTAATCATTGACTGTGATCTAAGTTCAAAAGAAAAACCACTTGTTGCAGGAGAATGTTACATTACATGGCATGAGAAGATTAACTTACTGAGAACAGGAACTTGTCTTAGTCCCCCAAAATCTGAGGAGACCGAGGGATGAGTGTCAAGAAGGGGGCTACAAGTGTAACCAGGACCTGGGGCCATCAATGTAAGATTGTTAGGTGGTTGTCCAAGTGGGTTATCTCCCACGTTGCGCACTTCAAGTTCAAATGAAGAGAATGCACCGAAAGGATCAATAGACCAGGCAGAGAGGAGGCCACCACGGCAACAATGCTCTGACCTGTTTTCTGAGACCTCCGGAGAGAGATCAACTATGATGGGATCGTTCCTGCACGAATGTGGCATCTGAGAACCGCTGTAAGATGAGCAATTCCCTCTGTCGGTTGCTATGGCACCACTCATTGACCATATCACTTCACTCTTTGCCCATCTCCATCCTAGCTTCCACCCTGGTTTCTCCACATGCCGATACTGATGGTAGTTCTCAAGTCTCACCCTTGCCTGCACAAAACATTACATTCCAAGCTCGATTCTAGTTCAGATTTCAACAACAAAACAACATTCTAGTTGTGTGCTTCATTGTTTGTTTTATATTGTATGCAACAAAACGGTAGAACTTAATCAACTAGTTGGTGTCAGAAGAATAAACTTCAAATGCTTCTATTTAGTGTAATTTGCAAACCACCAGATATATGGTGTATAGTTCCAGGGGAATTTTTGCTGCGCTTTGTTGTGCATCATCATAACTGTGAAGTACTAAGTATGTGGTTCAAAAATCAATTTGCAGTTTAAGTGTGTAATTGTACTTACCAGATATCCATCATCTGTACGTTGGTAAATGTCAAAAGTTACGGAAATGTTCCCGGTTGGATCCAAAGGGTCAAAGCAATCTGCAGAGAATATTGAGAGCTAAATGAGCAAAAGAGAAGAAAGGAACAACAAAGAGAAGAAGATAAGGCAGTTAGAAAGACAAGAGCATAGGATTATGTAATGAAAACAGAAGAGAAGCAGCAGATAAAGGAGAAGTGCATTGCCTGAAAAAACGAAGAGAGCAAAAAAGATGATCAACTTGAGCGTAGGAACAAGGAGCACCATTTTGTTAGCGTTGAAAATAGGTAGGTTTGGGTGGCTTTATTTAATAAGTTGTTTATCAATCTAGAGAAACCCGTTATGTGTTGCTTCCTATTATACAGCACTAAATATCAAACAAGATGTCATTGGAAATATCACCTACTTTATACGACTAGACAAATCTTGAATTTGAACAACATTATAGACACCATTCATATATTCCACGCAGATACATATATGCTAAGCTACACAATAATGTTTTGAGAAAATTACACCTTTCATCTCTCATGAGACAGCTTTATGTATTGTTTGTTCCTTCCTAGGTTATGCTACCTGTCCTCCTTTAGTACCACATCATGGGAGAAATCAAGTAAACCTGATCTTGGAATTAAACAATGTATATTAAGATAACAGAATTTAAATCTAATTTAATCTCACAAAATCTCTTCTTTTCCGTTTTCTTTTGTCTCTAACTTCCTTCCACCTGAAAGTGGATACAAACTTCCAATGAAAATTTTCATTCCATGTGTGAGAAGTAGATAGATCACGAATTTTTGTATGTCCCTTGTCTTGGTTGTTGCAGCCTCTTGAGAGTCTGTGAAGTCCAAACGCTATCTAAGTCCTAACGTTAAGTCTTCTATTATTATATCCCTCAATTTTCAAATGTAGCACTCTGGATTTTTTTCTCTAAAATCTTTAAATTCTTATTTAAATAATCAAAATCTTCGTAAATTGAAGTGGTTAAATGGTCGTTTATTCACAGTTAACCACAAATAAATAAATATCAAAATTCCATTTTTCAAATCCCAATTGTTTAGAAAAACACCAACCTAAGTTTACTTTTCCTTTAAAAAGTTTGCAATATTTGTTTGTGATGTAATATTTTACATTTCAAAACACAATATATCGGTCTTCATGGAATTGCCTTGTTGTGTTGCGAGGCATGGCTTCCTGTCTTTGTCCATTAGCAACCGAATGTGTGAAAGGACATATTTAATATCTGAAAGGATTGTGATTCGTCTATTTATCTTAACTGATAAAAATACTAGCTTAAATAGTGCCATGAAACCATAGATTTTTACGCACATACATTATCCATTATCCAACTATGTCCCAACAGCTATGTAATGCTGCATCATTACCCAACAGCTATGTTCTTCAGCCGATCTTCAATAATTCGCTACCACTTTCTTTCAACCATCTAATTTTTCAATCTTGCTTTATAAATAATTACCTTTTCACAAGTTAGACTCTATTTTTATTGACTAAAGGTATCAAGTGATAAATGAAGTCAAAGATATATTTACTCCTTGCATACTTAAGGCATCTTCTTGCCGGCACATCCCAAATTTCCACAACCATTTGCCTGCGATTGTTGATATATGTAAAAACAACAAAAGGTCCAATAAAAGATGGTGCATGCGAAACATAATCCATATTATTTTTTATTTATAACTATTCCTTAGTTCTATTCATCCAATAATCTTCCAACTACTGGTATGTATTTTCAGAGACTGATTTGAAAAATACATGTCATATTATTATATTAAGTCGCTGTTTATGTCACCATCAATGGCCTACAAGACATCTATCTACATTACAACTGAAGTGATAAACACGCCCGGCAAAGGATAATTGAGTTTTTTTTTTTTCAATGGAATTCTATCATTTTCAGATCCATAAATAATCCCACAGCATACAAAGTGACTCTTGAAAAGAGACTATGCCAGTAACAATTTGCATCAATAAGAAAAATGATTGAACTTAGTTTTTTGACCGGTGATAAACTTGAGACAACTATGCTGTCTCACTAGAAGATGGCTGCAAGAGTGTAGAAGATGAGCCTAAAGGCTCATGCACAACTGAGTTTGAAGAAACAGATATGGGATTGCCCTCTAACTGCAACATGATACCCCCCAATATTTCAGTTAAACTTTTCTTGAATTCTTCTTCTGTAACCGTGTTTGTGTCATCGGCATTCACCATCTTAAAGGCTTCAACGATAACTTTATCCATCTGTCAAATCAAACACGCGGCTTTTTAATCTCTGGCTCAAGAAAATGAAGTCAACATTTATAAGAAGATATCATTGTATGCCATGATATGATGGCATGGACCAAGAGGAAAAATAAAAACTAGTTGTAGCACTGATTCATGCCAACTAAAACTTTTGAGCCTATAATACAGCAGCATCAATTTATAAACAAATGTGTCAATCTCTTTTATAAACACTAGCATTGAAGTGACTCATGCCAACATTTCAATAGAAAATGTCTTAATCTGTCCTATATTTTTTCAGCCTAGTTTAGTTCTTTAACAAAACTAACTATCTAGCAGCATACAGAATTCAATAGAGTGAAAGCAATTTCCAAATAGATGAACCTAAGTAGGAAAGAGGATGTCTTTGTCTGCATGCATTTAGTAATATACCTCTTCAATTGCACCAACTGGAGGCAAACCAGCAGATGGAGACACCAGATCTAGTGCCACCCGCAGATAGTCCTTTGATATTTTTCCATTGCGATCTTTTGGCAGATTCTCTAAAGCCAAGTTCAAAGTCTGCATCATGCGACAGATCGATGAATTTCATGTATGGATGAGTAAATTCAAAGAAAGAAAGATATTGAAATGAATCACAATAAAAATAAACCCGTTCTAGTTCAAACTTGTTGGATAAAAGTCTCTTAACGCCGCGTCCATCAAATGTGTTTTCACTGTGGGCGACAATGACAGGTTTCTCTTTAAGAATATCAACCACACTGAATGCCACTTTCTTAAATTCTTCCAAAAATGTCTCCTGAGCAGCAGGTTTGTCCAAAGCAGGCCCAGCTTGAGACAGTGCTGGATCCACAACGTTGTTGAAAACCTTCATGAAAAATTGCTAGTCAGGAGGATAAGTAAAAGAAAAAAAATGCTGAGACATATCTGTAAATAATCAAGTTTTGATACACAAAGTTCTAGTTTCAAAAACAAGCACTTAATTGTGTACAAGAAACACCATTCAAGGACAGAGTAGTTGCAGCATCTACCCAAGAATCTGACGTGGGAGGAACTCCTTGATCAACAGTGAGTCTCCCAAAAGCTTCAATTACATGTTCACGAAGTGATCCACTTGGGGACTCAATCTGAGAGAAAATGGATGCCATTTCTGCTTCATAACTTGGACCATTCACAAACTCAAGTAGATCTTCCCCTTCCATGCGAAGTATAACAATAGGGTCTCGCTTTAGTCCAGCAGCCATGCCCAAAAGAATGTCTGAGAGGACCTCTTTGAACTCCATCTTGCTTACTTTTTCTTGCTTGCCATGGGTGAACTCATTCAAGACCTATACACAAGGTCAATAGAATTTTCCACTCATATAGTCTTGTTCCATTATTTGTTCAAATTAAAGCATGGAAATTTGGGTAGTACATGCAGAAATTGTGAAAGGAGCTTGAGTACTTTTATTGAAAATATAATGACAGATCAAACTCTTCTTCAGATCAAGATAATTAATGCAGATACACATATTGGTTTACCTATGTACCACAAAAGTGAATCAATTTCTGGGAACAATTACAGCCCACTGGGTAAATTTTGCTGGGCAGTATATAGTGCTAGCATGATAATAGTACTTCATCATATTTCATAACAAATAGAAATGAAGGAAAATCAGCAACAGAAAAAGCCCACCGGTAAATCCACATTGAATGATATCACGTCATAAATTTAGAAACATATTGCTTCTTTTTCTTTCTTGGGGCTAAGTTGTCTTGTACTCTAAATTTTTTATTGCCCATATTTAGCAGAGTAAATTAGGTAAGGAATTTGCTTTTTCCCAAAGCATGCTATTAAAGGAACACCTTTTTTTGTGCACATGTGGAGCATTGGAGCTGGCACTAGCATTTTGGGTTGGGTCCCAGGAGTTCATCATTAACTATAATAACAGATTAACTTTTTGCTAATCCAAATCAAAACTACAATAACAGATTTAACTTTTTGATTCTCTAAAGTCTAGTATAAAATAACAATTCCCAGTTCTTCAATAGGAGGGTCTAGATCAAGTCTGGTTTAACATATATTAGCTGCTAAATTGCCAGCTTAACACTGTTTCTTCCTCTACATACGTCACCAGATTCCGCTTTCATGGAGAAAATTAAAAGCAAAAATAGAGTAAGGCAAGTAATTGCAGCAGATAAGGCAGATTTCCACTGGACCTACCAAGGTAACATGGTTCATGGATTATGAAACTTCTGGGGCCAGCTAGAAGTCAATTTTGAGAACTTATTCTAGAAAGCAAGCACCACATTAACAATAATTTTGAGAAATGTCACTGAAGACTTTTTTTATCCCTAGTTCAGACACAGACTGTTTCTTCATCAATATCAGAAGCACTAAACAGGTATATTTCTCTGAAAAGGAGCCACAGCCACAGAGAAAAAAAAATTAACAAAGGGAAAACCACATCCACAAGACATGGGAACTCAAACAAATTAGATGACGGTAGTGAGTATTTTATTATTGGTGATAAATTAGCTATTTTTTCTTAGTCATCATCATGATAGTATTGTCATGGACAGAGTTAAAATAAACTGCACTCGGAATACTGCCAAAGCGTAAGCCAATGCAAAAAAGTGAAAAAAAAAAGCCAAGCAGCCCCATACAACATCAATCTTGGTAGCAAGTTAGACACTTTGAAGCAACCGATTCGAGTGTTATAACCTGTTTTCCAAGTGGGAATCATAAACAATTGACAAAGAATTGTTTCATTCATGAGTAATTTCTTTCAAATAAAGACATGTATGCATATTTTCTTTCATGTTTAAGTTTAACCCCCACCCAACACAACACAACAATATTGCCAAGATTCCAATCCAAGATATTTTCTAAACAAGACAAAAACCCAAAAAGGGAAAAAAAAAAGTAGGGATTATTGGGCAAGAAAAAGAAAGAAAACAAGACCTCATAATAGATGTGATCTGAATCAGGACTAGTGCCTTGAGCAGGCAAACCAAGGCCAGCACCGATGTCAGCAACAGCAGGTTCAAGCTCCTTCATGGAGAGTTTCCCATCTCTGTCCTTATCCAACTCCTCAAACTTATTGTCCACAAAGTTGCTGAAAACCTGTTCATTTCCCACCAACTCCATAATCTTGGAACCATCCACAATCTCTCCCTTCGCACCATTTTTCCGCTTACTCGCCATTCTACCCTTCACCTCTAAAAGAGAAGTAACACTAACACTAACACTAACACCAACACCAACACAAAAACACTAATACCGTAACACCCTTTGGCCTGTGACTGGTTTATTAATGAGTTTGAACGCAGTGGAAGAGCAGGAGCAAGGAAAGGAAGAAGGTCATTATTGTATCAGTCAGCAATGGTGTGAAGTGTGAACCCCACACGTGGCTCCCCAGACCAAAGTATATACATGTAAATCTTCATCATATATCACATATAAACATGTAAGAGAAAAAGAGCAAACACAACATGTGCTCAAAAAATGTTGGTCCTGTTTGTTTTAGCAATTGGAAAGTTATTTCATCCACCACCAAGCAGACCTGCTTTGTCCCTTTTTCTTCTCTCTCTCTCTCTCTCGTAGTGAAATTCTTTGTACTTTTAGTTCTTAGTTGATGTGATTTTATATATTCTTTCTTCATTTTCTCTGTGTGCCTAACTTCAGTCCAATAAATTATTGTGTGAAAAAAAAAATTCACGCATGGACAATTTAACCACTTTAAACGGCTAATAAATTTAATAATTTTTATAGTATTTATTTTAGAAGTTATATTCTAATGACAACAGTTTTTAACACTGACTGTGTTTAAACTGAAATATTAGTGAGGTAAAATTTTCAATTTTCTAGTTAATGAACAATTTGTTGACAATAACGAGAAATAAGTACATCAGTTCATAATGTTTATTTGTGAATAACACTCAAATTAGTAAGTGAATGAGAAAATAATGAGTACAAAAGTAAATATGAATACTAAAAGAGTGGGTTGAAGTAGTCTTTCAAATTTAATATAGGCCTGTATAGTTTAATCCTTTGATTAATGTCATAATCGTATTAGGTGTTATAATGTTGATGTAACTAAATAATATATTAGATATGTGATAAAAAATTAGTCAACTTGACACATTTTATCTCCTAAGCCATTATTAATTAATTTGTTAATAACAGTTTATTTCATATTTTGAATATATCGATGTTCATATAAGTCCAGGAAGTTCAAAATCCAAGTAGAATGGTTGTAAAATAATTTCTTTAAATTCATATTTTTGAAGAATATGAAAGAGTTTTGAATGATTTTTAAATGATTCATTTGTTTACTCTGACATTTGAACTTGAAAAAACTTAGTATGGTACTAACTACACTAACTATGTGAAGATATTTAATGAAACAATTTTTTTCCAAACATGTGTAGTAATAATTTGAAGTTACTATTCATAAACTTATTATTTTAAAATTTTGAATTAAGAGTTGTTTATGTATAAATTAGACCCATGCTCTCTCACACTAACCCAACATCTAACTGCTAAAAATTGTCTAGTAAAAAAATTCCAGGTTTTTTACATTCTAGTTCTTAAGTGAGTAAGTAAACAAGAAAAAAAAGTCACACACTTTCTTATCCATGAAAGTTTTTGTATGATATAAGAAATTTCAAAGTAGATTATGATATAATAAAATATCTGTGATGGAGTGATATTTTTAGGTATATGAAATTAAAGAGGGAGAAAGTAGAAACATGTCGGAGACCACTAATCCCAATATATAGATCTTGACTTTGGGCCAATGGCCCAATTCAGATTAGTTTCAGATAAGCGTCGGTGTTGCACTTCATTTCCTTTTCACTGTGATTTCTCATCTTCATCTTCTTCACTTCCTTGTAGAATGATGTTAACAATTTGGGGTGGATTGTGATGGAAGAAAAAAAAAAACTATATTTATTTATAATTAATTCCTCGATATATAAATGTGAGAAAGATATATATAACGAACAAATAAAGTAATTGAACTATGTGATGGTAACTGAACTTTGTGAATTCTACATCTCCTTATCTAAACAGTTATGGTTAGTTTTAGTGACATATATATTTTGTTTCTCAGGTCTAATTAGATTAGATTGAGTCAAATCAAATTATAACTAAATTAATAAGAACTCTAATTTAGATAATGTGATTAATATAATGTTTTAGTATAAATAATTCATAATAAAATTTGTATGATTAAGGTATTTCAAATAATATTTTTTAATTTTACATATTAGAATTTTATCGCATTTTATTTTATTTTTCAATAAAAAACTGATTTCCTGTCTTTCTTAAATCCAACTTTGGAAATCTATGTTCGTTCAAATAATTGAAAGCGGCAGCTAGGTAGGCAAGTTGGTCTTTTATGTTTATTTATTTGAACTTAAATATTTTAAAAGAGAAATATGTAATTTTAAAATAATGAAAAATATAGTTCGACATTGGAAAGTGTGTCCTAAAGTATACATTACCAATTGTCTTGATTGACCATAGGTTTGACTCTACGTATTCACTTCTTGAACAAGCAACTGGTCAGTATAAATACCTCTTGCTTCTGTTTTAAGATACGAGATACTTCACAAAGAAATACAACGTATATACGAACTATAAATAGAAACTACAAGACAAAAAATTTTAGCTTGAGATAGAAGGATTCCTGAATCTATCAACAAACCTAATCAAAGAAACTATGATCCCATCAAATACATATCCAACATTAACGCAATCAAAACATTAATTGTTTAAACCAATGTTGGCACCAAAAATGTTGGTCCTTTATATCTCTCTTTTGAACCATTCATAAGCTTACATTTTAAGAAAACAAATAAAAAATATACTTTATTTTGCTTTATCTTATTTTAGTTATTTATCGTTCTAAATTTAGTTTTAGTAATTTATCTTTTAAGTTTAGATCATTTAGTTCATTTTAAAAAATTGGTTGGTACTTGCTTTAAGATTTAGTTTTAAAAGTTTTGTATTAACTAAATGAAAAAGTAGGAATTATTATTAGATTCACATGAAAATTTTAAAAAATTATGTTAAAATGAAAAAATATATAACATAACCCTATGCGTTAAAGCAAAACAAGATTTAGATTATATTTATTACATTAGTAATAAAGTATTTTTATAATATTGTATATTATAATGCAATGTGAAATACTATGAAGTGAATAGTGTTGCCCTAAGGTTATGTTTCTGATATCTAAAAGGAATTTGATAATGGAAGGTATTTATGAGTTCTAACATTGACATAATTGGAAGTTGTTAACTCATTTGCAGTCAATAACATTATTATGATCATTCATCTCCATTCTCTGCATAATTGAGAGACCCACGCCCCTTCTTCTACCCACATGCATGCACTCTGCATATTCATACGTTTGTGCTTCTCGATACTGATTCTCTTATCATCTTTAATGAAAAAGGACAACTTTTAAATTATATTTTCCACTTCTTCATCATTGCCAGATTGTGATTATATTTTATTCACACTCCCACTTTCTGTTTGCCCAAAAATCAAGTTCCAATTAGATATGATATCAAAGCTGCTTCTCAGTTTCTAAATCTAGTCAACTTTATGTATATAAACTTTAATATCAATATAATGTTGGTTTTTTGGATGAAGAATACACATAAATTTTACCAATAGTTAACTCAAATGAATATTTTTTTTTATAATTCAAATGAATTCATTTATGCGAAATATATAGTTAAAAAGTACGATATCATGTGCTTGTTGACCATTTGATATGGTGGCCAATTCTACTATATTATTATGATATCTTTTTATAACGCTGAACAAAATGCAGTAAGAAAGAGCTCGTAGATATGTGGTAGTACGGATGTGTGATTATGTTGCGCATTTAATACAAATTACGGCGAGCGAGTGTTCCTAAGTTTTGGAGGACTCACATCACATCACATCACATGTGAATTTTTGTTTTCAGTGTACGGCACGCTGTTTTGAAGACAGTGGGTGATTCAAGATTGAATTTTGAAGTGTGCTTCGCAGTTTTCTGTTCTCGCATGTGAGCGTTTTGTTGAATTTCATGAAGTGGGTCCTTCTTTCTCTTGTGCCTCTGAACATCCTTTCTGGAAATGTATGGCTTCCCACTCTCTCTCTCTCTGCTGCAACAATATATATACACACAACTACTGAAGTCTCTCAGTTCCAAACTCAATCGTTGCATCATCTTCACTTCAACCACAATCACAGTTAGTTATGGGTATTCGTCTTCCGATATTTATGGCTGTTCATGCGAACAAGATATTGAAGTGGCAGCAGCATCTGCATAATAGAAACAACTCGAACGTTCCGAAGGGTCACGTAGCGGTGTATGTGGGAGAGGCTCAAAAGAAGAGGTTCGTGGTTCCAATATCTTACTTGAACCATCCTTCGTTTCTTGATTTGCTCAACCGAGCTCAGGAAGAATTTGGCTACAATCATCCAATGGGAGGTCTCACTATCCCTTGCAAAGAAGAGGCATTCATCTCTCTCACCTCTCAATTACGTTCCTGAAACATATATTAATTTCCTCTCTCTCTGTCTTTTCTCGCCATTTTCACAGTTTTTTTCATACGTACTAACACAAATACGTCATAAGATGTATTTCATTGTACACAGTTTTATTATATATGTATAAGTATTGACTACGATTTCTCAGAACTCTACCAAATTCATTTTTCTGCCATTCATATGCTGCTTGTTCAGTGTTGCAGCTTTCCTTTGTAGTTATCATCTTCTTCTATATCTATATATTGTAGATGATGATTAATCAGATTTTGGAGTAGAATCTTATCCGATAGTAATAGAAAAATGGAATTATGATAGTGTATTCAATTATGCTTAGTGTTATATATACCTATATAGAATGCAGTTAGCAGCTGAATATTGAAATCTTATTTGCAACAGTGCATGTTTGCAGTTTCTTGTATTTTAATCCTCGAGCAGTGCAAATTTTGTCCAATGTGTCATAGCCATCCAAACATAATTATTGTCTTTTTTAGTAAAGTTAAATATTTTGTTCTAAAAATATTCTTATTGTCTGCGTATGTACTAATTTTAGAAATAAGGATTAAATAATATAAAAACTTCTTTTTGGTTTTTAATTAATCACATTATAAAACGATAAAAGTTTAAACATTTAATGTACCAAAGCACAACTTAGTTATTTGTTATGTGGTCCCTACACATATCTCAAGTTGAAATTTAAAAAGTATACTTCAACAAGTTAGTTAAAATATATATAACTATTAATAAAAATAATTGTTTTAGAAATTATTTGGTAACTAGTTTTTGGTATATACATTTTGTTTTTAATTTTATCTTTATCAATAAATTATTTTATTCTTTATATTTAATTATATTTTTTATTTTAATAATAATTAGAAATTTTAATTTTTAAATTTTTTAAAAGATCATAAGATAATGCACATATATATATATATATATATATATATTATATTATAAGAAAATTATCAAATAATAGATTTTATGACAAAAAAAATGTTTAGAAATTAATTTAGTAACTAATTTTTTAATTAGAGATGTATTTAGAAACCAACTTTTTTTAAGTAGTCAAAATCTAGGTATTTAAATTTTAGTGACTAATTTAAAAATCAATTAATAATAAAAATTATTTTAGTTATTAATTTAAATAAAAAAATCAAATATTTTTTAAAATCATTTTATCTCACTTTTCAATTTCTCTTTCTTGTTTATTTCAAAATTTTAAAGTTATCAACTGTTTTTTTTCCCTATCATTAACTAGTTCTAATTTTTTTTTTCGATAAATAACCATCTTCTTTGTTAAATAACGGAGTTAGATTGACATGATTCAAATAGATTAATGGAATATAAAAACAAAGGCTTTAAAATTTGAATATGAATCAAATATTGAAATTTTAACTTGATGTAAACATGTTTATGAGACTCAATCTCGTTGTTCTTCAAATTTTGTGATATGGTTATATGGTATTGAGAGATTAACGTAATTTTGATTTTTTTTTAATTTTATTTTTTTAAATTAAATATAGAAAACAATGATCTATATAACAGAAATAAAAAACAACTTTAGAATTAATAGTCTTATTTTAATTCACACCATATAAAAGTTATAGAATTCTGAATTATAAGAGTCTATGACTTATTAATCATATTATTATTCTCACATCTTTCTTGAGTGTGTGTTGTGAATATTTGTTCTCAAACTGAATTATTTGAATAATTCCCTTCTAATCTCATCATTTTGCATACAAACTATAAATTAAAGTATAGATTACTTTCATTGATCTAAATTAAATTCTATCTAACAATTCGGCGTTGTAGATAAGTTACTTTATCATAATTCAATTATTCCACAGTTAGGGCGTAGCTCTCACAAATCTTGGGCTTTTTATTTGCATCCCCATGATTACTGTCTATACCCGTACTAATATATAGCAAAAAGACTAAATTATATACATAAATATTAATTTTATAAAATAAATTGTTTGAGACAAATATTGAATCATTTATAGAATTTTTCATATTTTTATTAATTTTTTAGCTTTATTATATGAAGAAGTCTATCTATCAATTTGAATGTTCAATCTTTTAAACCTTTTATTATTTAGATAATTCAAAAAATTATTTTTAATTACTTGTTTATTTTATTTAAAGAACACTTATTTTTTATATATAACTTTTTATTCTCTCGGTAATTCAATTCCTTCTACATTTAGCAAATTCTCTAATCACAAAAATACCTTCTCTAACATTTATTAACATTTAAAAACGAATAAATATTAAAATTGTGGAAGTCAATGTAGATATATTTATTCTTTTATATAGTTATTTTAGACCACTATTTACAAAATTTATAAAATTATTAATTATAAATATATATTTTTTAAATAAATACTTGATAATATTGTTTTTTTTTGTGATTATTATTTTATAAATTTTTTTAATGAATATACATATCAACATAAAAGATGGGAACTACCTGACACCTTAAATTATGATGTATTATGTGATCTACAATTAATTGTTTCCATCCATCTCATAGATCACAAAGGTACAACTTGATCTAATAAAAATAACATAGTAATGATATTTGACATATATTATATTCATGTGATACACAGTAAAATAGTCATAAAAATTTGGTATTTGTAAATGAGAAAAAGAATAAAATGTAATAAAAAGTAATATCAAAGAGTAAACAAGTTTGATGTTAAAATATTACTCAAAGAATATATCAAACATTTAAAGCTCCAAACAAGCTACTCAAAATAAATACTACTATATTTAATCACATGTGAACTTTACATTGGGCTAATTTGTCTTCTGGCTCAACTATAATGGTTAGGGGTGGCAAAACGGGCTGGACCCAACGGGCCAGCCCGTCAACCCGTTCTGGCTCGTCCCGTCCAGTTCGTCAACTTGACGGGTCAAAGTACGGGCCAGTCCGTCCTGGCCCGTTGACCCGTTTTAAAAAAATAAAATAAAATAAAAGTAATTAAAAAGATTAATTTTTTAGATTACATATTTTAAATGTATAAATATATAATAGTATTGTAATTTAAATCATTAACACCTACAAATTAAATTTGAATTATTAGTTATAATTAAATAATTTAATATGTAAATTTAATAATTATTTTAACTTATCTAATTAAAAACATTAACTAATCAATTAAAAGTTAAAATAATATTTTATTTGATTAAATATGACTTTAATAATAATTTATATGTAT
>Ga0209589_1001121_pt1 | contig 42748 bp, 29 predicted proteins | sample CowpeawhiteBW_FD_187525 | JGI IMG/M metagenome (GOLD analysis project Ga0209589, IMG submission 187525) | Root nodule microbial communities of legume samples collected from California USA - Cow pea white BW (SPAdes) (version 2) | ecosystem: Host-associated > Plants > Roots > Nodule | place: USA...
ATATTTTGTAACATTTCATGAACAATTATAGAGATGTATACTATATATATGAATATGAAGTTATGTTATTATTAATGTTCTCTCAAGGATAATCTTATGGGAAAAAAAATTAATTCCATATCCTTTTATCAAATAATAATTATTTAGTATAGTAGTCGGGGTGTCACATGGCACGCGAATGCTACATTGCCAGCCTGCGCCCACAACTCCCAATCTAGCAAACCAACCACATTGAGCAACCACCTGGCTCCGGCATCGCCCTATCAGGCGAAGATCTAGACCCTAGAGTGGGCTGGGATGTTTGTCTCAAACCTGTTGAAGAGACCTCCCCTCTAGAGCTTCCCAATAGCCACTCCATCAACTTAGGCACCAGTTTGAATTCTGACGAGCGTGCCATCGTCACACCTATCCTTGTCAGCAACACGGACCTTTTCGCCTGGTCAGCCGCTGACTTACCTAGAGTAGACCCTCTAGTAGCATTCCATAAGCTATCCTTCTACAAAGAAGCCCGTTACATCTCCCAGAAAAAACGCAAACTTGGCGAAGAACGACGCCTAGCAGCTAAAGCCGAGGCCGACAAGTTACTGAGTGCAGGATTCATCGAAGAAGCTCAATACACCACTTGGCTTTCTAATGTAGTCTTGGTGAAGAAAGCCAATGGCAAATGGCGGATGTGCGTAGACTACACAGATCTAACAAGGCTTGTCCTCGAGATGCCTACCCCTTACCCAATATCGTCTGGCTCATTGACGGCGTGGCAGGGAATAAAGTACTTAGTTTTTTGGATGCATATTCTGGATACAACCAAATCCCTATGGCCGCATCTGATATGAACAAGACCGCCTTCATCACGGATGACGCCAACTACTTTTACAGAGTTATGCCCTTTGGTCTTAAGAACGCGGGAGTAACCTACCAACGGTTGATGGACAAAGTTTTCAGCCATCTAATGGGACAATGTGTTGAAGTATACGTTGACGACATGGTTGTCAAGTCTCCAAGTCACCACCAACATGCCCAAGACCTCTCGATGGTGTTCTCCGCGTTACGCCAATACAACCTTTGCCTAAACCCGGACAAGTGTGTATTCGGCGTCGACCGCGGTAAATTTCTCGGATTTATGTTAACCCAGCGCGGTATAGAAGCCAATCCCGAAAAGTGCAAGGCAATTATCGAAATGCGTAGTCCCACTACCATCAAAGAGGTCCAACGCCTCATAGGCTGCCTTACAACCATTTTTCGCTTCCTACCCAAACTGGCTGAACAAACGCAACCCATAGTCCAACTCCTCAAGAAATCCGCCGGGTTCACGTGGACAGACGATTGTGAACAAATATTTCAGAAACTAAAAACCTCTCTCACCTCACCACCTATCCTCCACAAGCTGGACACTCGTCAACCCCTGCTAGTGTACATCACTGCCACCGACCATACCGTTAGTGTCACGCTTGTCCAAGATATAGAGGGCACGCAACATCCTGTCTATTTTGTTAGCAGGACACTACAAGATCACGAAACCGGGTATCAAATGGTGGAGAAGTTAGCCCTGTCCTTGGTCCATGCAGCTCGTCGCCTACGCCCATACTTCCAAAATCACAACATCACCGTCAAAACCGACTACCCAATCCAAAAAATATTGCAAAAACCAGACCTAGCAGGACAGATGTCATCCTGGGCCGTCGAGCTGTCGGAATTCAACATTCGTTACGAACTCCATGGCCCCATCAAAGCCCAATGCCTCCTAGATTTTGTTAATGACCTCCAACAAACACCCACAGAGGACCAGTGGACACTTCATGTAGATGGTTCCTCAAATCCGAAAGGTACTGGTGCTGGCATCGTGTTAGAAGGGCCTAACGATATCCTCATTGAGAAATCCCTCCACTTTGCCTTCAAAACATCCAACAACCAAACCAAATACGAAGCCATCCTCGCTGGCCTTTCCCTTGCCCGCGAAGTTTGTGTCAAAATGTTAACGTGCAAAACCGACTCCAAGCTTACTGTAGGACACCTAAATGACGAATTCCAGATTAAAGACCCCATCCTTCTACAAATATTACCATCTGGTCCGCACAGTCATTCAATTCGCCTTTGAACGAGTCCGCATCGAACACATCCCCAGGACCGACAACATCAGAGCCGACATCCTCTCCAAATTAGCCAGCACCAAATTAAAAAGCCGCCACCGATCCCTATTATACAAGATTGATGTCCATAAAATAGTGTAATTACAAAAACATAAAAACTAGGGCAACAACCATATAAAAGAAAACATATTTTTTGCATATGTATTTTATAAATAAAACAACAAATTTGTTGTATTCATAATTTGTGTATAAAACTTCAAATCAGGTGATTTTTGAATCTAATCCTAGGTTTCATACCCAAGGAATCCATTTATGAACATAGAATTTTGAAATTGTATACAAATAGTTACAGAATAAAAATGGATAAATTGTATACTTGAAAATACTATGCCAAAATAAAGAGTTAGAGATTTGGAGTTGAACCCCCTTACCTTGGTGAAGTCAATAGAACTCTAATATTGAAATAAAAGGCTCAAAGTGGTGTATTTTTCCAATTTAAGTTGCCTCACATGAAACTTTAAAAGAAAGAAAATCTTAGTTTATAAAGTAGACTTAAGAAGAATAAGAAGAAATAAATCATAACTCTAGATTTAATTTAATAAAACTATATGACAAAGAATTTAAATAACTAAGATAAGAATACAAGAGAAGAGAAGAGAGAAGAAAAAACAAACAAAAACAAAAACAAGAGAAGATAAAAGAAAGCTTACTTTATAGACAAAGCTTTGCACTAAAGAACAAAGATGATTTATACAAGAACTATGTCTTTAATCCTAATAATTACATTTAGAATATTTCAATTGAAAGAGAAGAAAAAAATCTTCTAAAATTTATCCTTCACTTTAAATTTCACATGAGAAATCTTCCTACTTTGTTCTTATCATATATGCACAAAATTTCTTAGGGAAATGGATTTGATTCACTTATTTATATTATCTTCAATTGATGCCAAACAATGAGATTGAAGTCATAAGTTTATAACACAGTTTTACTATTTTATCCCCTTAATAAACCCAAAATAATGTTTTTCAATAAAAAAAACATTTCAAATTATTTTTAATACATTTTAAAAAAAAATTTCAAATTATTTTGAATAAATAATTTACTTTGAAATTTTGAATTATTTGCAAAAATCAACATAATTAGTTGACTAAGGACTTAATTGCAATTATCAAAATTGGCGGAGATTAAACTAATGTTTTAAAAAAAATATTCAAGAACTAAGTTGCAAATAAAAAAAAAATCTAACACCAATTTTCAATCACCACAAAATATACAAGGGTCAATTTGTAATTTTGTGAAATTTTAAGAGCTTATATGCAATTATGATTTGTTTTTTGTAATTAATACAAAAATCTCAATTTTGTTCTTGAATGATGCAAACTACATACTAAAATTATTTTTTATGTTATAAAAAGATAAGGTGCTACACAATTCAAGAATTTACCATCCAATTTAATCTAAAACTAAATAAATTATGTAATTTAGTAATAATATTTCTTTTAGATTTAAAATTACAATAAATAATTAAGTTGAAAAATATAGATACATAATCTGTTTACTTTCAAAATCTATGACAATAGTAGCCAGTACTCTATAGGAGGCTATTATAATGTAACCACAATAAACAATGAAAATTGTGAAAAGTTACAAAATTCTTTTTATATTTTTGTCTCCCAAAGTTGTAGGCACATAAAATTAATAACATGTTCGTAAATGATTATATCAAAAAAATTGTTTATTTACTTCAGAAAAAAAAAATTGTAAGAAAAAACTAGTAAAAAATATTATTTTTTAAATTAAAGTTATTCAAAACACGCTTTAACCAGAGGAGATAACTTAGCAGATATAAGACAAGTGGGGAATATGTTTACCATTTGGGAAAATAAAAAAGAAAAATAATTATTTAAAAAATATTGACATGTATGCATTACTCAGGGTACTAAAAAATTTGGACAGTGTTTAGAGATTAGTCTTGTGAAGGATATGGCTCTCTGACACATAGCTTTGGATCTGGCAATAACCTCTGGTCAAGTGGCTTCAACCCTCTTCTGGACCAGTACCTTACAAATGAACTTTCTAGCTTCCTCACCTATCATAAAAAATTATTAAGGGAATATTATTTCTTTTTCCAAATTAATTCATAGTGTTAAAACATAAGAAACTAATTAATATTCCTGAATAAAATTTGTCTAATGTCAAACAGATTTCACACACCCAGCATTCCAATGGCATTAAAACATAAAAGCTTATCAGAAAGCAGATCTATCAAACAAGTTATTCTTAGTAACCTACATAAAAAATCTATAGAGCCATAGGAGAAAGAATATGTAGAGCCATGTACAATGAATTTCCCATTGGCACAAAGAATTATGCCAGAGATGTATGACAGTTCCATTAAACGAGTTGAGTTAGTTTACTTGGTCACACTACAAGCTGTTCTAAGAATTTTTGTGGAACATATATTTTCTCAATTTTACTAGAATCTCATCAGTTGACTATACAGAGGTACGGGAGCTTTTAAGCTTGAAGATTTTATCTCTGCTATATTTCGCTTTCGTTATAGGATCTGTCAAACAGAACTTCTCATCCTCTTCCATTAATGAAAAATTATTTCCACTTATCAAGAACAATTAATCACAGCAAACAATTCTTGCACCCAGAATGTAATATGAAAAAATACCTGCTTAACAATAAATGGCTCCTCAGCAAGACTCAATGGCTCTGTCAAAATAGTTAGAAACCCATTCCGATTGCCATAAACAATGTCAGTGAATGGTCGATCACCCACCTGCCATAGATATTATGCTTTAACTTTTAACATAAATCTGAATCAAACTACAAAAAAGTAGCTCATAGAAGGTGGACACTATAAAATTCTTATCTACCATAATTAATCGCGAAGCTTCACAACCAAAATGCTTTTCAATTTCTTCAGCTGTACCAGCTGGCTTCTTCACCCCTGTAGCATTCGTACGCATATCAACATCACTACTAAGGCCATTTATCCCAAGGGAATGATTCACACTCCCAACATTTTAAACAGAGCAGAGAGACCATGTATTTTCAAGTTCCACCATAAAGAAATGTTGCAGAAAATGCTCTAAAATAAAAGGAAAAACTCACTATGTTTGATGACTTTAATTCCAATTGCTCCTTCAAGCATCCTAGCTTTTGAACCATCATGGTCATATTGATGAAGTCCTGATTCACAACAATAAAACAGCACAAAACAATTTAGGTGACATAGTGAACAACTAGAATACATTTTAGAACAATTTAAATTGCTTGAAGCTAGAATTACCAGCAGAGTTACTAAACACAGCAATATCATCACCAAACTCCAATTTACAACACTCCAGAGAAGACTCAAGTGGAGGCCAAGGCTTCAAAGAGTAAGGCACTGTAATAGTATTATCTTTGTCAAAGACAACGCCCTTAAATCCCTTTCTGCGCAGCTCAGCCCAATCAACATACCTTATATCAGGAACAGAAAGATGGGGCATTGCCAATTTTGGGTCTTTTAAGATCACCATAGTTGAACATAGAATGCCCTCCCAGTTGATTCTTTGGCTAAGTGCTGCTTTCACATCTACCCACCACATGTTTGTGAAAAGGCTGGCCTTGTTATTTTTCTTGAATTCTCCTTGTTTGTCTACTTGGTGTTGATAGTAATTTCTTGTTCTTGAATTTTGATTATTGGCGTCTTTTGTGTCCCTGTCAGGGAAGAACTGTAGAAATAGTATGTGCTTGTGGTTCTGATTTAAATTGGAATGGTGTCTAAAACGGTTATTACTATCTTGACGTGTGCTGCAGTTGTGGGTCTGAGGAAGACTTATGCTACCTGCATTGGCAAGTGATAGAGTGGTGAGTTTTCTCTTTTGTTGGGCATCATGATGGACGTTAAGATGGTTGGGAATGCGGTACCAGCAACTTGGAAGCCTAGCAGTGGAGTAGTTGACAGCATTTTGGACTACTAGCCCTATCAGTAACTGAGCATATTTAGGGGTCATAACTATTCTAATCTATTGTTGGATCTTGTTGGCCTCTTACCTTAAACCTCCCAAACTCCTATTTCGTACTACCCTCTATCAAATTATTAAGTTAAACCATTTATATCTTATTTAATGCTTAACTACCTCTTGAAAAGTTTGTGATCAAAGAAGAAGCAAAGATTGTTATATTTCTACAAGACTACCTAAGAGTCTCTCTGTGACATACTACAAGACAACCTTTTAGCCTTCAAGCTGTTATGGAAGCTTAGAACATTCAGGCATATTAAACACTCATGCATCAAACTAGCACCTGAGTATAAAGAATGGGTATTCAACAGGACACAAGCTAGCACTGACTTCGGGAAAAAAAATTGCAGATTATTTTATTCTACAAGTCACATATTAGGTGTCTTTGATCTAACACACAAAGCGATAAAAGCAATAGATGTAAATTAAAGGATTAAAGTTGGGTGGATGAAATCAAGGGATGGTTTGGGTGAAATTAGAGATGGAAAGATGCTTCTTAAGCTAAAGGAAAAATTTTACTCCATAAGACAAGTGAAAATGTTACTCTCTCCAGAGTCAAATAAACTAATACAAACAAATAGAAAACCCTGTCAAACAAATAAAATTATGGCCCAATGTCCTTTATGCAAAATCTTCTATTTCCTATGCAAATCTCAAAGTTGTTCTGGCAAGGAATTCCCAATTTTTCACTAGGATTATCAATGTTCTATATGAAGGGTATCACCATTACAACATCTTTTTACAAGTTCTATTACTCCTCTAATAGTGAATAACAGTAAGAAACGTAAAGGAATCCCAGGATGAAATTCTAACATGAATTTCTTTGTTCCATGTTAAAGCCTTTAGATTTGTGCATGTTGCATCCCAGATTGGATACATACTTCTAAAATATAGGCTAGTACAATTCCCCACCACCCCTACCTAAAAAGGGTTTATATCAATAAAAATAAAATCCAATTTTCCATATTCAAGTACACTCTCCTATGAGGTTATTTGCATAATTTCAAGCACATTCTATGCAACTTAGTTTAATAGAAAGCAGAAAATTGTAGAGGGATTACTCTGAGGCTCTAGTTTGTAGAGAGGGTTCTACAGAGGAGGAAGATTTAACTGACCAAATGGTTCAAGAAGACATCTTTCTGCAATATGGGCATTTGTTGTTGGCTCTAGTTTGTAGAGATGGGTTTTATAGAGGAGGAAGATTTAACTGACCAACTGGTTCAAGAAGCCATCTTTCTGCAATATTGACATTTGTTGTTGTCGTCGTCGTCGTCGTCTTTGGCGATGCAGCCTCTGAGGCTTGTACAACTCCAAGGTTCTGCTTTTCCTTTGCTTTCAATCTAACACCAGCTTGTGGGTGCAACAGAAAGCACTTGGTCGAATGATGGTGGGTTACTGAATTGAAAGCAAGTGAGGTGGGTTTGGAATGAACCAAGAGTGGTGAATTTGACAAAGTTTGAGACTTTGGAAATTGTGGAAGGGAGAGAGAAGGTACAAATATAGTTTCCATTTCAGCTATAATTGTCAGACAGTGAGAGAAAACTAGATGGGTGATGTTTACTCATATGGGTTGGCTCGGTGGTCCTGGAGATCAAGGATAAACCCGAGGCTATTGCCTCCTGCACCCGCTACTTTCTAACTGCACCTCCATCGAGTGTATGCAATGTTAGAATTGCCCTTATGGGTTTTTAGTCTAAACCCTACCTTTTTCTCCATTCTCCTTCCCCGCCGGCGCCGTTCAAGCCGTCATGAGCAACCGCTCAAGCACTCGTAAGGCGCCTCGGCCGCGAAAGCCACTGCGATGTGAGTTTGGAGAAAGAAGAGAAGTTGATGGGAGAAGGTGGAAGAGAAGAGAAGGTGGTGTTTAGTGGTGTGAGAGAGGTAACGGTGATGATGAAAATGACGAAGGAGAGGGAGAACACATGTTTCTGGTTCTTGAACATTATCATCTTCCAACACCCTGCAACAAAACACAGGGTCTTCTTCCATGGAAGACTCCGTTTTAAATAAAACTCCAAGGGGGCAAAAGGGTAATATAAATCTTGTGGTGGTGCATATAGCAATTTGGGGTGCAAATATCTAAAGCCTAAATCTGAAAGGTTATATTGACGTGACTAATTGAAAATAGGGTTGGTCAAAAAATGTATTTTCCATCAAGAAAATAGGTGTTCTAAGCAATTTTTTTCTGCAATAAATTGGCTAATAATAAAAATAAATAAATAACCCATGCACAATATAATTAGATATTATTCTTAAATTAAACATTTATTATAAATGTATAATCAAGTACAAACTTGAAAATCATCATCGACCATCTATCTAGCGGCACTTTCTGTTATAAAATAATTATTTTTTATTGAAAAAGATTTTAAACGTTGCAGGTCATAATTCTCACTACTATAGTTTCAATTTTGATGCTAGATGTGCTTCCATTTTGATTTCATCTTGAAAGCATGGTTGCTAGTTGCCAGTTTTTTGTACGTTGGGAAATTATTTTGACCGTTGCCATTTATTAATTTTTCTCTACACGTGCTATGAAGTTCCATCCTTCACCATCCATCACTCACACCTACTATTAATAGGTGACTTTGGTGTCCTCCTAAACACACAACTCATCTCATTCTTTTCTCTTCTTTCTCAAGCTCTCTTCTCCCTTCTATTTTCTTCTATTATCCTGGGTTGATTACTTTTTCAAGAGTACTATCTTGCTAGTTCTGAGATCCTCATAAAATCTGAGAAGTTCCTATTGTATCCTAGGGGACTTGCGCAATACACTGCGAATAAATCCTTAAGGACAGTGATTATACACACCTTAGGAAGTGCACTCTTGTTCGTGTTTTGCCAGTTTTTTTACTACAATCTAAAGGACTTATGGCTGACATCAATAACAACTCTATTTCGGAGAATCAAAACATTTTCGGAACTCAGACCGTCTTTGCGAAACCATTTCTGGATGTATCAAAAATTGAGGTATTTTCTAGACAGAACTTTCGGCGTTGGCAAGAACATGAGTCTAACCTTTTAGACATGTATGGAGTAGCTAATGCTCCCTCAACTTCAAAACCTAACGAATCTAATACTCCAGCAAAACAAATTGAAGATTGGACTCATGCAAATAAGGTATGTCGATCGACACACATTACTTAGTGCCTTGTCTAATGATTTGTTCAATGTGTACTACTCATATAAGGAAGCGAAAGAAATTTGGGATTCGTTGATTATGAAATATACTGCTAAGGACGTCGTTCGACAAAGGTTCGTCATAGGAAATTACTACGCGGAGAGATGGTCGAAGATAAAGACATCAAGATTCAAATCAACAAATATCACAAGCTACTTGAAGATATCAAAGCAGAGAACATACTTATGCCTAATGAGTTTGTTTCAAAGCTTCTGATCGAGAAATTGTCATAATCCTGGATTGATTATAAACAACAATTGAAACACAGACATAAGCAAATGACGCTTCAAGAGTTCATTACACACATCATAATAGAAGATACCAATAAGAAGGAGAGTGCTACTGCAAGGGCCAAAGCATTATCTGCAAAGGCAAACGTGGTAGAAGACAAACCTTCTTCAAAAAGGTACAAGAACAAACCTGATCACAAAAGGAAAAACAACTTTCGAAATTCTCGTCCTAGTGGATCTAACCTCACCTTTAAGAAAAAAGGGTAATTTCTTCGTATGTGGGAAGCCAAGCCATCATGCACCTCAATGCAAGCGTAGAGCAAGAAACGACAATCCTCCAAGAGCAAATATAGCCCAAGGGAAAGATATTGTAGTTGCGGTCATTTCACAAGTAAATCTGATGACCAATGTGAGCAAGTGGGTGGTAGACTCTGGTGCTACCAGACACATCTGTGCAAACATAAGTGCTTTTACCTCCTACACTAGTGTAGGGGATAGAGAAGAACATGTTTATCTTGGTGATTCTAGGACAACTCCAGTCCTAGGAAAAAGAAAGGTTCCTCTAAAACTTACATCTGGAAAGACTCTGGCCTTGAGTGATGTGCTACATGTGCCCTTTATCAGAGTTAATCTAATCTCTATAGCAGTATTGGGAAAAGTGGGGGTTAAAGTGTCATTCGAATCTGACAAGATTGTAATGACAAAAAATAATATTTTTGTGGGGAAGGAATATTGTGATCAAGGTCTCTCTTTGTACTTAATATTTCAGAAATTATAAACATGTTCTTCTACTTATATTGTTGACTCATGATATGTGCCATGCTAGATTAAGACATATGAATTCCTCGTATATTATGAAATTGCAACGACTAGGATTAATTAATATGCATGATAAACAAAGTGGTAAATATGATGTATGTGTAGAATCCAAAATAACTAAGAAAACATGTTATCCTGTAAAACGTCAAACTGAATTGTTAGGGTTAATTCATACTGATCTAGTTGATTTAAAATAAACCATGTTAAGAGGTGGTAAAAATTATTTTGTAACCTTTATAGATGATTATTCTAGATACACCAAAGTGTACTTAATCAAATGTAAGGATGAAGCTTTTGATGTGTTTTTAACTTATAAAGCAGAAGTAGAAAATCAATTGAATAAGAAAATTAAGAGGATTAGATCAGATAGAGGTGGTGAATATGTTTTATTTAATGACTATTGTGTTAGAGAAGATATTATCCATGAAGTAACCCCACCATATTCACCTGAGTCTAATGGATGAGCTGAGAGGAAAAATAGAACTTTTAAGGAAATGATGAATGCCATGCTTATTAGTTCTAGTGTACCTGATAACCTTTGGGGAGAAGCCCTTCTTACTGCATGTTTTTTACAAAATAGAATACATCATAAACAGGTAAAACTCCCTATAAGTTATGGAGAGGTTATCAACCTAATCTTAAATATCTGAGAGTGTGGGGGTGCCTAGCTAAAGTAATGTTACCAGAAAAGGAAAATAGGCTTTAAAACCTCTGATTGTATGTTCTTAGGTTATGCTAAAAATAATGTTGCCTATAGGTTTCTTATTCTTAAAAGTGATGTGATTGAACATAATACTAGTGTGGAGACAAAAAATGTTGAGTTTTTTGAACATATATTTCCTTTAAAGGTTAGTGATACAATTGAACAACCTATAAATACTTATAGTGATACCATGAGTGAGGGTTTAAGAAGAAGTTAAAGACAGAGGAAAGAAACTTCTTTTGGAGATGACTTTTATACATATCTAGTTGAAAATGATCCAACAAGTTTTTTGAGGCTACTACTGCTCCTGATGCAAAATAGTGGGATAAGGCTATTAGGACTGAAATTAAATCAATTGAGAAAAATAATTACTTGGACCTTAGTCGATTTGCCTAAAGGAGCAAAACATTGGTTATAAGTGGATCTTTAAGAAAAAGTATCTCCTTGATGGATCCACAGATAAATATAAGACAAGATTAGTAGCAAAAGGTTTTACTCAAAAACCCAACATAGATTACTTTGATACCTTTGCCTCTATGACTAGTGTTTCCTCTATTCGAGTTTTGTTAGCTCCAGCAGTTACCCATAAGCTAGTGATACACTAGATGGTTGTTGAGACTACTTTTTTGAATGGTGAATTAGAGGAGGAAATTTATATGACTCAACCTGAAGGGTGTTTTGTCCCCCGGTCAAGAATATAAGGTGTGCAAACTTTTAAAATCTTTGTATGGGTTAAAACAAGTACCAAAACAGTGGCATGAAAAACTAGATAATGTGTTACTTTGTGATGGTTTTTCACCTAATGATGCTGATAAATGTGTGTACTCTAAATATAAAAATGGTGAATGTGTCATTATATGTTTGTATGTGGATGACATGTTAATTTTTGGTAAATGCATTGATATAGTCTCTAGAACTAAATTGTTTCTAGGATCTAAATTTGAAATAAAAGACATAGGTGAAGCCAATGTGATTTTAGGTGTTAGAATCATAAGGAAGGGAGATAATATATTACTATACCAGGAACAATATATTGAGAAACTTATTAGGAAGTTTGGATATTATGACTTTAAACCAGTGAGTACTCCTTATGATGCTAACTCTAAATTAATGAAAAATAGAGGAGAATTTGTTTCTCAACCTGAGTATGCCTAGATAATTGGGAGCTTACTACACTTAATGATCTTTTAAAGACATGATATTGCTTATGCAGTAGGTAGATTGAGTAGGTACACTCAATGTCCTAATCAAGAGCATTGGGATGCACTTGCAAGGCTGATGAGATACTTAAGAGGTTCAATGGATTATACCATTGAATATAATAGATTTCTTACTGTACTAGAAGGGTACAATGATGCTAACTGGATCTCTGATTCAAATGAGACAAAATCCACTAGTGGTTATGTATTCACACTTGGGGGTGGTGGGATTACATGGAGATCAGCCAGGCAAACAATTATTGCAAGATCAACAATGAAATATGAGTTTGTTGCTCTCGAAATGGCTAGTAGTGAGGTCGAGTGGTTGAAAAAATTCTTAGCAAACATTCCTCTAGGAATGAAACCAATCCCATATGTGTCAATTTGTGATTGCTAATAAGCAATAACTATAACTAAAAACACAAACTATAATTGAAGAATAGACATATACAATTGAGACATAATCTAGTTAAACAATTGCTAAAGAGTGGAACTATTTCCATTGATTATGTGAAGTCAGAACATAATCTAGTAGATCCTCTGACAAAATCCTTGGGATGAAATATGATTTTAGAAACATCGAGGGGAATGAGACTTAAGGCACTTGCAAACAAAGAAGTGATGGTAACCCAACCTTTGTGATTGGAGATCCCATGAATAAGGTTCATATGAGTTAAAATAAGTCACTTGTTAGTTCTAATAGCATTAAATTGATTTTATATCAATTATGTCCATTCCTATGGTGTGTGTATGTGTGAAAGTGCTAGAGACTGCATTATTGAGAGGTTAAACTTTGTAAACTAAAATTCGATGTGGTGTAAGAATTTTAGTTTAAACAAAGTTTTTAATGATTTTCATATCCCTTACAGGTGGTGTATGATTTGTAGTATACACTTGATGAAATTACCAATATAAGTGTTAAGTGAAGCTACTTGTATGAGGTCTTGGAATTATCTCTAGAGCAATCATGAATACCGGGCACGTGCATGGCCTAGAAAGCACAACACAACGTTAATAACAAGGATTGTGGGGGTGTATTGTGATTCATAAACCACTAACACACATCAAGTGTCTTTGGTTCATATAGTTTGTTATATCAACTACACTATGTGTTAAGTATATCTTTCTAGGACTAGTTCATATAGCTTGCTATACCAGCTCCGATGCATTTACATCTTATGAAACCCATTGATAAGTGTTAAGAATAAGTAAATTTTCCATTTGAAGTTGACACTTATCATGCATCAAATGGTGATATTCTTTTACAAAACAAACCTCCTTAGCTTAAGATACAAAATGAAATATTGAGAAATAAAGTTTTATGAATTATAATGATATTTTTCTTATTTTACAATAAACATAAAAGAAAATATCAAGTATGTAGTTGAGCCATAGAAGTAGAAAATACAGGACAACATATTTTCACTTTTTGGCTGAGCACAAGAAATGGAGTTGAGCCTCGTGAGGAAACCCTCTTTGTAGGGAAACCTGGAGCCTAAATCCATGAGGCTCGACAGCCAAGAAAACCCTTCCAAGAAGGAAAGATTACGTGTTAAGCACTAGGACAAAGGGTTGAGTTGAGGAGGAAACCAATTTATGAAGTAACCCCTGTGGTTGAGCACCAAAAGTTGGGTTGGGCACCGCCCAAAAATTCCTATAAATAAAAAGCTTGGGTCTTCATTTCAGGCATTAAGTGGAGGCTCCACAATGTAGTATTAGGACAAAATAGGGTTTGTGAGGCACGAGGGAGGTGCTCTTAGTGTAGGTCTTATGTGTAGATACTACTGGAATTGCATTGTAATATTCTGTAAGTAGCTGAACTCCCTTGTTTCCAGGTTTGATGTAATCAATTCTGATTCTATTCACTTCTACTTCTTGGGTATTTATCTTTGCTTTCATTCAGTTGTTTATGGTTTGATTTATGCTTAATGATGACTTAATCACTCATCTATTTAACTGGTTTGGATTTTGAGTTTTGAAACCGGTCCAAATTGTAGTCCAATCAAATCATCACACATGTACTGGATGCTTCATGGCATACCAGAGTGGATGCTGGAGGAGAGAGTCTTGCACATTAATGCAAGGACTCATTCTACCAGGAGTAGAGAGATCACACTGGAGTTTGGAGTCCTTAGGTTCTAGTGCATTCAGAGATGAACCTATATCTACATGGAAAGAGTACTCCCAGGACATTGAATGATTTGCAAAGTAAACAAGATAGTAGTGGTGTAGTAGAAGAAGATGAAATGAAATCAATTTATAACCCCTACTCCACTCAATCTATCTAATAACTACTATTTTTTATTTACTTGCACTCTCTATAAACTAAAAAAACAAAAATAAAACTACCAATATACTTGCTAAATCCCTTTGGATACGATACTTATTGATACTACTACGTACCAGTACACTTGCTGAGAAATGATTGTTGAAAAACAGTCATCACCCATGATTTTCTTCTTTCAATCTTTCTTTTCTTATCTTTTGCAATATGTGGGGGATTGTTATAGAATAGTCATTTTTTATTGCAAAAGATTCTTAACATTACAGACCATAATTCTCACTGCTACAATTTCAATTTTGATGCTAGAGGTGCTTCCGTTTTGATTTCATCTTGAAGGCATGGCTGCTAGTTTTTTGTATGTTGCAGGGAAATTATTTTGACAGTTGTCATGCATTAATTTTTCTCCAAACATGCTATGAATTTCAGCCCTTCACCATCCATCACTCACACCTATAAATAAGCGGCTTTGGCGCTCTCCTAAACACACAACACATCTAATTCTTTTTCTCTTCTTTTTCAAGCTCTCTTCTCCTTTCTATTTTCTTCTCTTATCCTAGGTTGATTATTCTTTTAAGAGTACTTTCTTGCTAGTTCTGAGAATATCGAAAAATCCGAGAAGTTCTTGTTGTATCCTAGGGGGCTTGTGCAACACACTACGGATAAGTCCTTAAGGACAATGATTATACACGCGTCAGGAAGTGCGCTCTTGTTCGTGTTTTGTCAGATTTTTTACTACACTTTCTTCCCAATTTCCATACATTTCTATTTGCATTCCATAAAGCTATGAAATGACATATTTATCTTTGTCTTCTCTTCATTTTCTTCTTTCTATTATGTATGTTTATTAAAAATTAGGTTTTGAATTTATTTTATATTTTAGATTCTATAAATTGAAATCTATATAATGTTGGGGAGCGCACTCAAAGGAGGACTTTCGGGGGAGAGGGAGTCAGGGATTGGTTTGGCAGGGGAAGAAGAAATGAAAAGATCAAGTTTAAGGAGAGTATGAAAGATGCAAAGAGGATAAAAGTTTCTTCTATGATTGTATTTGCTTATATGCCTTTTTTAAGCAAAATAATAGGATATATGTTTAAAAACTCTGTATTGAAATTGTTCTGTCTCATAACCTGAATTATTCGTATAATCTATTTTGAATCTATAATATAATAAATTGATAAAGGATGATATCTTACTTATGTATATAATTACATTCCTTTCAAAATTTAAGTTAAAAAAAATTGTCTAATGCTCTTCTCACGTCTACCAATACATCGTTAAATATGTTCAAATCCTCTCTCTCTCACGCTCACACACACTCTCTCTATCTATCTATCTATCTATCTATCTATCTATCTATCTATCTATCTATCTATCTATCTATCTATATATATATATATATATATATATATATATATATATATATATTAAAAAAGGAGTGAGTAAAACAAACTAAAAAAAACTGAAACCATTGTTTTTACGATTAGAACTTTATTTCCAACAAAACATAAATGAAGATTGTGATAATATAACCCTTTAATCAATTATAAACCCCTTCTCTTTCTGTTGTCACTATTGTGTGTCAACACATGAGATATCGTCTACTTTTATGTAATAGACACGATCACACACTCAGACACAAATACAAACAAACTGAAGGGTAATATGGTATTCATATTAGTGCAATAAGGACTTTTTGCCCCGGTTATTTTTCTCATTTTACCTCGGGTCTGGAACCGAGGCATAATGGGGCGAGGCCAAAAGGTACCCCTTTTGGCCTCGGTTGTTACTCGAAGCCATAAAGTCCCTTTTCTGCCCCGAGTCCATGAGAATCGAAGCCATAAGATAAAAATATTTTTTTTAATTAAATTTTTTGCGGCACAGTGCCACCCGAGGCCAAAGACATAACCTTTTGGCTTCAGGTATGTTCAACAGAAGCATATAAGCACCTTTTGGCACTGTTTTTTTTTAACCGAAGCCTATAACCCTTTTTGGCACCGGTTTTTTTTTGAACCGAAGCCTATAACCCCTTTTGGCCTCGGGTTTTTCTTGAACCGAGGCATAAAAGTTGCCTGAAATTGCAAAATTGTCACCGCGCCGTTATATGCTTCGGTTCCTTGCCAACCGAGACCTATAAGGCGAGATAAAATTGCAATTCTGCACTAGTGTCACATTACAATGCATTTGGATTAATAAAGATAACAATAAATATATTGAATCATGGATCAAAAAATTTTATGCATGCTCATACAAAGCCACTAGTTATCCTGTTTACATAGATTTATCACTAATGTCACTCACATAGAGCCATCAATCCGCTTACTAACACCACTCAGCAACATTCTTGCTCAACAAAACTACCAAGTCTCTCACTCCCTCAAAGCTACAATATTACCATCTGACTGTACAATCTTGTTTTATATCTAACATGGCACAAATGTGCTTGAGCAAGAAACACATAAAAGTAAGTTAACCTTGTACAACATGAAAACCCACAAATACTTATTTTATGTTGCAGGAAATGTCCATTACTTCTATTTCCCAAAAAAGACCTGTTAGTAAAGGACAAGTCACATAAGAAGATCTCTCGCATAAAGAGCCAAAACTAGTTTTCTTCAACAATTTCCCGAATCATGCATTATCAACTTTGGAAGAACTATATAATTTATACGACATTGCACTTTAGAAAAATTCGAGGAAAGACACACTACTCAGGAATAGATAAATAAAATGCAGTTATTGGGATGTCACGTAAAGGAAAAAAGACATTTATTGATGCATCGAGTGCATTTATCCTTCAATATCAAGCTCATCACATGAAAGACATTCAAAAGAGCTGAAATTGCTCAATGACCAAAAACGGTTTCACAAAGGTTACTTTCTAGAGAGCCAGAAAGACCTAGAAAATTTATAATAATTAGAAAATATATCTCTAAGGTGGTTTACTATTTAATTTAAAGGATTTATTTAAAACTTTGAAAAGAAATAAAATGGTTTATTATTTAATTTAATAATTTTTTTTAATTTTCTAATAGATAATATTTGGTGAATAATTATTCAATTAAGGAGATATTAAATAGATTTCCTAAGAGATGGAGTGGTTATTAATGATTAAGATCCTATGAAAATATAACAATTAGGAAATATAAGCAAAGGAAATTATAGCTTAGTTGGTTACAACATTCATTTGTTATGTGGGAGATCTTGAGTTTGACTCTCAACGAGAGCAAACACCATTTAATTTTGCAAGTGAAGATAATTCTATTCGAGCAATTTTGTGGTTTACTCACTGAGTGAGTGAAACTTTCACCGAGCCAAAAGGATGTTGACTTCACCCTTATTATTTAGAGGTCATATCTAGTATTTAGAGTTTGTGGCCTTAATGTATTTCGCGGAGAATCAACTAGCTCTGGGTTCTAGTGGCGTTTCATCCCTTACATGAGAAATGTTTTGAGATTTTTTTCATCAATATTTGAGATTTAGTGAATATCTAACTAATTAAGAAGATTATAAATGAACCCCTGAGGATTTAGAGGATGAAAATGACGAGGTTAGTCTAATTTGGTCCATAAATCTCGGGGTCTATCTATAGGTAATTTTCTTCGCTTTGGCCTTTGAATATTGTGGAAAATCCCATGTTTATATAAAAGAGGCTCATCAAAATGAAAAGGCAAGGGACATGTTTGGCTTCTATTCTAAGCCATAAAAACAAGGCCTTACAAGAAGATGAAGCTAGACCTTTTTGTTTGGTTGTCCTAAGTTTCCAATCAAGACCCTTGTATGTTATCGATGAAACTATTTATCTTTTATTTATACTCTAAAGGCATATAGTATTTGATCTATATGTTCATTTATAAGGACATTACAAAAACTATTTATATTTCTAATGTCTTATTAAGCTTCTTATACATTCTTTTTGTCCTACATAATTTCAAAAGATTTTTGTAAGCTCTTGTTCCTTGATTATATTCTCCAGATTTCTTGTTGTAACTTTTCTTTGTGATGACTTAATTTCTTAGGGAAAACAAGTTATTTGTAATAGTCATTCTCTCCTAAGAAATACTTTGCCCAGGAGGAAGTAAAGCATACTTAGATTGTAAACATATTACATATTAAGTAAATGACAAATATTTTTTTTTTTACTCAATGAGAAGCATGACTCTATAGGCCTCCCAAGAACAACATTCAAATTTATTTATTTGTGTTGACCTTTTTTAATTATGAGACATTATGATAATATGCAAAACTTATTCTTTTGTGCTTTTGTCTCTCATGTATTTCACCAAAATTTATTCCACGTTTAATGTAAGTATCTTTGTTAACATTTTAACACATGCAAATACATGGCTTGAATTTGTTGGAACAGGAAAGATAGAGTAAATCTGAAGGGAGTATAATGCTCTATGAAATGAGAGTAGAAGAATCAATGTTTTGAAATGAAGGTGAACCACATGTTACATACACAACACACATGTTATATACACAACACACGTGTTATATAAATAATAACAAAGCTATTTTAGAAGAATGAATTATTTTGAAGCACTACTTAACACCCTCCTAATGATTCAAAATCTTCTACAAGTTAAAACTAAAACCAATGAAGGATTTTCATAACTCAATGAATCTCTTAGATTTTAGAGCCTTAGTCATCATGTCAGCCAATTGAAACTTTGTCTCGCAATGTTGTAATTCTATAGCCCTCTTGCTCAATTGGTCACATAATAAGTGAAACTTGGTGTCGATGTGCTTACTTCTACCGTGTGACACCAAATTCTTTGCTAAATCTATAGCAGATTTGCTGTCAACCAATAATTTTATAGCATGATCTGTACCTATTGTCAACTCCTTAAGAAGTGTGCTTAGCCAAAGGGCTTGGCAAGCTGTAAAGCAAGTAGAGATGTACTCTGCTTCATAACTGGATAACGCCACCACAATTTGCTACTAGTTTCAATTCATCACCTACACTACTTCATGGTACACATGTTTCAAATTGCCACAACATGTTTGAATAAAAGTCCACAATCTAAGGTCCCTTTAAGGTACCTCAAAATTTGCTTGGCTGCAATAACGTGTGACTGCCTTAGATCACACATAAACCTACACACCAATCCCACACTAAAAGTGATCTCTGACCTACTGTGTCAGATAAACCAAAGGCAACCAACTATCTATCTGTGTAAGGTTGCATCAACTTGTTCCTCATTCAATTCCGTACAAGCTTTGAATTTAACTATGCTGGTGTGGCTGCATAATTACAATTCATCATATTAAATCTTCCTAACAATCAACAATATACTTTCTTTGATGCAAGACAATTCCTCTTCTGGTTTGAACAAACTCCATGCCTAAAAAGTATGATAAAATTCCAAGATCTATCATTTCAAATTCTTTGTTTAGATCATCTTTCAATGACTTTATATTGCTTGCATTGTGATAACATTGTCGTTGATGCGGTCAAATTAATACTACTTATCTATAACAACTTCAGTATTATTAAGAAAGTAGCCAACAAAATAGAAAGGATAAAGTAACCCAAAGTCGTCTCCCAACAAACACGAAATTGATTTCTAACAAATTAGTTCTTATAAAAACTACACAAAAGAGTTAATCAAATGAAACAAGGAATAAAGAAATAAATTTGAAAAAGATAAAAAAATAAAAAAAATAAAAAGGTAAAAAACAATGATAAAGAAAAATAGATTGATTCCACTGCTTTTTCAAAATATATCCATCATCGGTTATCTAAAGATTATTGCTCTTTATCTCTCAAATGAAGCTTTCTCTCTCCTCCCTCAGGGTTTCTGTCGCAGCAAGAATTGTGGTCGCTAATATTCACGTTTTCCACGTGAGTGGTGGAGTTGTGGTTGCTCCGACCTGCATCATAGTGGTGCTCGAATCTGACTCGCTGCTCCGATCTAGTCTGTATTTTTTGTGGTCGTGCCGCTATAATGGAGTTCTCGTGGTGGTTTAGGCATGATGCAGAGGGAATCCATTGTTTTGTTGGAGCGTGAACCGAGCTCCATCCATGGTGGTTCTGCGTAGTGGCTACCGGCCACGACGTTTGCTTGAATGGTTCAAACAGGCGTAGGTTTCACGGTGATAATGGCCTGCTGGTGCGTGACTCATGGTGCGCACGAATCTGGTTCACATTTTGCTCTTTCTACTCGTGCATTCCAGTGATGCAGTCTGGTCCGTGGCCTACGTTAACGATGTTGCTCGTGGTAAAGTGCAGGGACGGTGGTTTGCAGCGGTTTCCGTTTCTAGAAAGGTGCGAGGCTGACGACGGCTCCTTGGTGCAAGAGGAGAAATTAGGGTTTTCTCATAGGAGAGATGAAAATGATGACGTGGCACCATTTGTTGGCTGAACTTTGAGTTGTTGGATCATGACACGTGTCAACATATGGTTGGACAAATTTGAAAGTTAGGGATTGCCACATGGCATGGTTTGAGTGCCTCTTAGTTTATAAGTGGAAAGAGGGGTGAAAATAGACAAAGTCATGGGTGTAGAAGTAGGTTTTCTGTAGCCCATTTGGAAAGAGGGGAGTGTATAAGTAATGTATGGGGTGCAAAAGTGATTTTTCTAGAACTTGTTGATTTTAGCCTTATTTAAAGGTGGTTTGTAAATTCAAAAATATCCAAAAATGAGCTTATTTTTCTACCTTAAATGAGCTTAATCTTAACTCTAGCTGCATCAACAAACGTTAAAATATCCAAAAATAATTTATTCAACTAAAAATCACTTGTTAAGACATTTTTATCACACAAGCTCAAATAGCCTAATTATCAGAACTGTCAAATTAAATAACTCTTTAAGCATACAAATTCAATTAAATACCCAGAATTAAACATTAATTGATGGCAAAAATATACACTCAACATACCCATACACTTATCCTTTTGCACTCCTTGGTAAAATTTAGCGATTTCAAAACTTTATTTTGAGGTATTTTACTTCATATTTACACTGGATCAAAGGAATGAACATCACTACAGACAAATCAATAATCTAGAAATCAAGTTAAACGAAAAAGTTCTATTTTTCACACAAGAGTTAATCTTTTGAATTGACAAGAAAATCAAATATGAAAGATATCACTCAAGATAAAGTGTATATTTTCTCTCCAAAATTCACTCAAGTATTTTGGCTTGTGTTTTCACTCAAAATACTCATGCAAGTAAATTTTCATAATACTTAACAAGACTCTAATATTCACACACTTGCAAAAAAATATGCATTCAAAGATCATGAGGACTTTTCACAGGTTATAATGGCGCCAAGGTAAAGGTATGAAAAATTTTAGGATATTTGGGTTTTTGAAATAGTAATGTAGGAAGAATAATGGAGCATAATTTCATAAATAACTCTTTTTCGTTTATTGGTTGTTGCTCTCTCTTATTTTTAGAAAGCAATTATTTTTTTTTCATTTCAACACTTTTTCATCAACAATTTTTCCTTTTGCCATTTTTATTAATTTGTGGGTGAGGTACTCACCCATACACTTTATTCCTCAACCAATCCTAACATAATCCACTAGCTTCTTCTTTCATCCTAAGGTAAGTAAAAACATAATCTTTTTCTTTATAAGGATTTACAATGAGTTTAAAAACAAGAAAAAGAGGTTTAAAGCTCAAAGGGGCCACTAATGGATTAATATCAAGGTGGGCTTATTTGGCCAAGTAGCTAGAAATAAGAAATGCCTCAGTCATATCAAATCATGCATATTCACCTAAGATGCACAACAAAATAATCAAGCTAAAAATTTGAATATAAACAAAACATGAGCAAGTCACTCAAGAAAAATAGGAATGACACATAATGGTCCATCCTTTGCATTAAGGCTCAAGACTCACAAGGTTAAACTCTTTCACAAAAGATTTAATCAAGTAATTCTCAAATCAACACAATTAAAAATTCATAGAAACAATCCACTTATATCAACATGACTTTTATTTTTTCAGAATTATGATCATCCCAATTATTGAATCAAATCCTAAAAATCCAATGTCAATATGTTTTATTGAAAGTAGGGAAATATTTTTGGTGGATTTCTTAAGAGACATTATTTAAAAGTTTCACTTAGTAAAAAGTTAATACTTTCACAATTTTCTCAAAAAAAAAAATCACAATTGTTTTTATGAAAACAAAAACAAAAATTGAAAAATAGAAAAAAGAAAAATCCTATACCTACAGTTTGTCTCCCCCACACTTACTTCAAAACATATGTCCTTGATGGACTTATTTTGGGGAGGAAACGAAAAAATTTTATGACTTCTGGCTCAATCTGGTCATATGTCAAAATTTATTTTCTTTAATTTTACAAAGTACAAATCGACTTGTACAATTTTATTAAAGAAAACAAAAACACATATTTTTGAATTTTTTTAATATTTTTAAAATTATAGACATAAATAAAAAACAAATATGCATGCATTTTTTATTTTCTATCAACAATGTTTTCAAATTAATTTGAATCTAACATATTTACCTATTGCAGCAACCTTTCCTCTTTTTCTACAGCCATGTCAACAAAGATAACCACTAAAAACGTATTTGCATCATTCACATCAACAAACTTGATGTGTGGAGTGTGTGGCTTCAACTCAATTTGAGCATCATCAGGTGCATTCAGATGGTTAACCAGATCATCAGTAATCCTTGTAATCTCATCTTGTGAGCACAAATCTGCACTTGAAGTAGTTGAATATGCTGCTTCATCATTAACCAAGTCAGTTGAAATAGTAGATGCTTTAGTTGCATCTTTGAATATCGTTGGTTCTTCAACTTCACTTGGTTCCTCCATTGTATTATTCTCACAACTCTGCTCATGAAAAAAGATCATTTGTACTCATATCATCATTAACAAATAAAACTTTATATTCACATTGAGCATCATCATCATCATATCCATCAGTAGATATGTTAGCGTGAGAATCGTCAATTTCTTCATCAACAACATCTTTAGTAAAATTCTTATGTCCATCAGTAGACATACTACTATGAGTATCATTATATCTATCAGTAGATATATCAATGTGATGTGATTCTGGTGTTGGTTGATCTAACATTTGAATCATGTACTCGTTCACATCAGTGCTCAATTGTTCCATCCTTTGATTCATGCTCCTTAACATTATCATTTCATCCCTTTGCTTAATTATCGTCTTCATAAGTTTTGCTAAGGTGGCCTACATAGCTTTGTCTTTCATTAGCTGACTTAAATATTCCGACATTTGTTCCGTTTTAATGGCCAACTTTAGAAACATATCTTCTATTTCATGACGAAGTGCTCTAAATTCCATGGTTTCAGGAATTCTTGGATGGCATTAGAGGGTAGTATTAATAGTACCAAGTAATTCTAAAAAATTGTTGGTACTTGCATCCTCCATCATGTCATATAATACTTTATCATTTCCATACCATTCTTGCTCAATATCTTTGCATCGTTGATCAACTCCCAACCTTTCATCTATGATGTCTAATTTCTCTCTCAGTCCATCCATTAATAACACAACTTCCTTATAGGATGGTCCATTGATAGCTGCAACTTGTTGTGATGGTGCAAGTTGCTGTTGTTGAGAACCAAATGGAACATATGATGGCTAGGGTGGACACTCAGAATATGGTTGTTGTTCAGGGTATGATGGTTGCTCATATTCCACAAAAGATTATCTAGGATATAGATCATTCAGTTGACGTATAGCTAACCTACTCAAATTAGGTAGAGAAGTCGGTGTCACAATTTGTTGTTGATAATCATATGAATCACGTGGTTGTTGTGGATAATAATCATAGTTCACTTGAAAATCACACTGTTGATTATTTTCATATGAAAAACTATTTTCATTTTTGAAAGAGGTTTTCTGAAAAGAAATAAGTTGAAAGCTTATTGAGTAGACTTCAAGGAAAGAGAGATGCGTCTCAATGGACAACTTAAGTACCTTATCTTTCCTTAGCCAAAGTGTTCCCCAACTAGTTTCACGAATTTTCCTGCAAAATTCCTCAAACAAAAATTATGCTTAAAAAAAAGATAAAGAAAGAGGATAAATGTTAGAAACAAAAATAAAGGAAAAAAAATGTTAGTGATAAACAAAAATAAAAACAATAAAATAATAACTAAAATGATAAAAATTCTAATCGTGTTCCCCGACAACGACGCCAAATTTGATAACGTTGCCGTTGACACGATCAAATTAATACTACTTATCTATAACAACTTCAGTATTGTTAAGAAAGTAGCCAACAAAATAGAAAGGATAAAGTAACCCAAAGTCGTCTCCCAAGAAACACGAAATTGATTTCTAACAAATTAGTTCTTATAAAAACTATACAAAAGAGTTAATCAAATGAAACAAGGAATAAAGAAATAAAATTTGAAAAAGATAAAAAAAAATAAAAAGATAAAAAACAATGATAAAGAAAAATAGATTGATTCCACTGCTTTTTCAAAATAGATCAATCATTGGTTATCTAAAGATTATTGCTCAATTAATTATTGTTGTAGATTTACAAATTAATCAATGTAAATTCTCAATTAATTTGTTGGCGTTCTCACTATTAACCAAAGTAAATTCTCAATCAAAGCAAGAACTTTGTAGATTAATTATAGTAAATTTAACCAAAGTACATTCTCAATTAAATATTACTATCGTTAATCATGTTCATTCTTTTACCTCTAAAATCAAGCAAAAAGCTAATTAACCAGAGTACATTCTTGATTAATTCTAGTTAAAGTTTTTACCTCTAATCAAAGTACATTCTCAATCATTCGTAAAAACCCATTCAATCACATGAAAGTTTCTATATTTAATCAAAGTAAATTCTCAATTAAAATTGAAAACCTTTGAACTCATATGATTGATATGCATATAGATTAAAACATCTCACTAATTAGCTATGATGTAAAAACCATTACTTTTCACGTGATTCAAAGATAAAAGACATAGATGAATTAAAACCTCAACAATAATAAAAAGAACAAAAAAATTATTTCATTCTAACCTCGGAATCCATAATGAAATTACAATGGAATCAACTCAAGAAGTTTAGCACTCCATGAAATGCAAAATAAAATAAAAATAGAAGAAGAAAGGAGAGAGAAAGAAATTAGGCCCCCCTAAGGGTTCCTAAATTTCGATGTACCGAGCTTGTTTTCTTCTACTCCCTTGGGTCTCTTGATGTAGGACTTGGATTGGGCTTTTCTGTTGCTAAAACCTCTCAAATATCTTTTAAAATAAAGATAAAGATAAATATTCAAAAATATTTGGAGAGATATAGACTATTTGACAAATATAGTTGGTTGATAATACCAAGATCTAATATAATTAAATTAATTAATTACTTAAAGATATATGATAAATTATCACCAACTAACATTTGTATTAATTTCCAAATAAGTTATTTTGAAATTTGATAGTCCAAATTTATAGAGACATCCAAAAATATCAATATTTCCAATTCAACCCCTTTTATTAGACCAACTTTGACTAGTCTTTGCCTAGAGTTGACTGTTTGACCAGATTTGACTCTTTGACTGTCCATTGAGAAGCTAACATGTGACATTCCTCTCTTTCTCTCAAATGAAGCTTTCTCTCTCCTCCCTTAGGGTTTATGTCGCAACAAGAATTGTGGCCACTGCTATTCACGTTTTCCAGGTGAGTGGTGGAGTTGTGGTTACTCCTACTTGCATCATGGTGGTGCTTGAATCTGACTCACTACTCCGATCTAGTATGTATTTTTTGTGGTCGAGTCGCTGCAATGGAGTTCTCGTGGTGGTTCAGGCGTGATGTAGAGGGAATCCATTGTTTTGTTGGAGTGTGAACGAAGCTCCATCCATGGTGGTTCTGCGTATTGGCTACCAGCGACTATGTCAGCTTGAATGGTTCGAACAGCGTAGGTTTCATGGTGGTAATGGGCTGTTGGTGCGTGACTCACGGTGTGCGCAAATCTGGTTCGCATTTTGCTCTCGCTACTCGTGCATTCGCGGTGGTGCAGTCTGGTTCGTGGCCTACGTTAACGATGTTGCTTGTGGTGAAGTGCAAGGACGATGGTTTGCAGCGGTTTCTGTTTCCAACAAGGTGCGAGTCTGATGGCGGCTACTTGGTGCAAGAGGAGAAATTTAGGGTTTCTAATAGGAGAGATGAAGATGATGACATGGCACCATTTGGTTGGCTGAACTTTGAGTTGTTGGATCATGACACGTGTCAACATATGGTTGGACAAAATTGAAAGTTAGGGATTGCCACATGGCATGATCTGAGTGCCTCTTAGTTTATGAGTGGAAAGAGGGGTGAAAATAGACAAAGTCAAGGGTGTAGAAGTAGGTCTTCAGTAGCCCATTTGAAAAGAGGGGAGTGTATAAGTAATGTATGGGGTGCAAAAGTGATTTATGCAGAACTTGCTGATTTTAGCCTTATTCAAAGGTGGTTTGTAACTTCAATCAATCTTTTTTCCACCTTAAATGAGCTTAATCTTAACTTCAGCTGCATCAAAATACGTTAAAATATCCAAAAATAATTTATGCAACTAAAAATCACTTTTTAAGAGATTTTTATCACAAGCTCAAGTAGCCTAATTATCATAACTGTTAATTAAATCACTCGTTAAACATACAAATTCAACTAAAAACCCAAAATTAAACATTAAATGAGGGCAAAAATACGCACTCATCACATTATTGCCAGTAATCAACAGATAATCCATATACAGACAAATTATCACCAGATCAACCATGTTTGATGCTTTAACATACACTCCATGATTAATACAACACTTCTTGAAACCCATTGTGTAAAAGAATATGTATATTCTTTTATTCTAGACCCTGGGTGCCTGTCTCAATCCATATAAGGCTTTATTAATCCTTAACACCTTCTGTTCGTTTCTACTATTTGTGAATCCAAGAGGTTAAGTGATAAAAACTTCCTCATCATGTATCCCTTTTAAAACGCGGATTTCACATCCAACTACCATAAATCCCACTTTTTCCAACTAGCTAAGGCTATCATGCGTATAGTTTATAAGCTTGCTACTAGAGCAAATGATGAGGTCGATTCCATGATGGTCATCAGAAACCGTGATTTGAACGGTGGAAAACCCTCGTACAACCTCTAATCTTCGATCCTTAAGTGTGAATTGAAGAAAATGTAGTGAAAGACTCGAAATGGTGATGGTCTCACCAAGCTCCTTTAATGGAGTTCTGAAACTCTCGAACGATGCAACCCTAGGTCGAATCTCTCAATGAGAAAGGTGAACAAAGAAGAGAAGACACAAAATTGCGATTTACACTCAATCTTCAAAGTTAGTATTACAAACGATGGCCTGCCTTTTATAAAGACAATTAGAATCGTGTGAAAACAGATAAAGTTCTAATGGAAAATGGAAGCTAACCCTAACAGAAGAACAAGGGGAAGAAATGGAAGCCATCTAACAAGGGTCCTAACGACAAGGGGACGATGTAGGGTAAAACCCTAACAACAAGAGATGGTTTCTCTTGTGATGAACCCTAACAGAGTGGAGGACAATTTACCCTTTGAGAAACTGAACCCGTAAGGTGCTGGCACAAGTTGAAATTGAGATGTGTTGCGGGTTCAATTTGATGGCCTAACAAACGCGTGCCTGCTTCACACTACACACCAATATGCGTAAGATAAGGTTGCACTTAGATGCTTTAGACATTGTGATGTGTTGAATGAATAGTTGGGCTAAGCCTCAAGTTGATGGTGTGGCAAATGGGTTGTATGAAGGCGTGGGGTTTCATAATAAAAAGAGCCCAATTAGGATGTAAGCAACATAAAGACATTAATGGCCTAACGATTCAAAGCCCAAACAATTATTTTAAAATAGAATAAAGAAAATTGGGCCTAGGCATGGCTCATGTTGAAAAACCTTAGGGTGATATTCATCAGCAAAGACCTCAGAAAAATCCATTCCTTTTCTCTGCATAAAATCCTTTGCAACCAACTTTGTTTTGTGTTTTTCAACTGTACCATCTGGTTTGAAGTTGACCTTAAACACCCATTTAACTTCTATAGGAACTTTATCTTTTGGCAGAGTTACCATCTCCCAGATATTATTCTTCTTTATACTTCTCAACTCCTCCTCCATTGCAGATTTCCATACACTGTTATTCAAAGCTTGTTCAAGGCTAACAGGTTCGCGATGAGACTTGGTGTTTTTTTTTTTGTTGAATCCTCGTCCAGGCGAGGAGCTTTGTGTGTTGAGCGACCTATGGTCTCGCTTAGGCGAGAAGACCTCGCCTAAGCGAGATGAAGTGGTACAACCACTATTTCACGCTCGCTCAGGCGAGGTGGGTTGGCTTAACCGAGGTTGATGGTTTAGCCTGGGCGAAGACCTTGGCTTAAGCGAGAATGATGCATGATCTATGGTTGTGTGAGCTGATTGAGCCGGTTTGTTTGTGGCTTCTAAATTCTAGGGATTTATGCTTGTGTTGGTGAGGGTTGGGCTTGAAGGACTAAGTCCATAGGATTCTGGGATGTGCTTGGAATGAGTCGCGAACGAGGAGTTCGTGATGGGTGGACCGCATGCGGAACGTGAACAGTTAGTTCAACAAAGGTACTCTTGTTGGGATGAATGAGCGAGGGAGTTCATTTCATGCTCAACTTGGGAATGCTATGAGCGAGGGAGTTCATAGTAGGAAAGACGGGTATGCGTGTCCGGGTCCGAGCGAGAAGTTCAGATGAACGGGCGTGAGAGTCCGTGAAGCAGGACTACAAGCGGGATAGGCTTGTAGGTTGGACCACGAGCGAGGAGGGTCGTGGAAGCACATGAAATCCCAGAGTTAGAATACATGCAAGAACTGACATTGGTTATGAGTGTGGGAAAGAGGGTATTTTGAAAATAAACAAATGGATACTTATGTTTGGGCTGGAAATTTAATTTCATATTTATTTATGTTTATGTGCATAGCTCACCCTATCTGTTTGTGTGTGGCAATGATTGGGTAATTTATTATCCGGGAGCAAACGATGTTACAGGTGAGCCAGGAAATGCTTAGTGGCGGAGAGTGGGCTCAGTGCACGAGGGGATTTTATAACTATTTTTGGTTTAATTTATATGTAATTTGATTACAGTTTTTACGGTTTTAGAATATTTGGATTATTAATGTTTTAGAATATTTCCCGTGGTTTTTGGGAAATAGTTTCATTAATAAATGAGGTTTTAGTTATATAAATTGTTGTTTATTATTTATTTTAAGTAATATCCTGTCGGAATGTTACAACACCCAAAATCCATATACTAGACCTCGTCACTCAATCTGTCTAGTTTCGTCACCATCATAGTATCACTGGCTCCTCTGATTCTTCCTTTTCGCCATGTAGGCCTAATAACTAGAGTTTGAATGGTTTTCTTCAGAATCTTGGTTGCTTGGAGTTGCCTTGCACTCTAAAGAAAAATGTCCAATGTGATTGCAATTGAAACATTTAACCCTTTTACTATTTGTCTTCTTGTTACCCCCTCGCCAAGCATTTGAGGTTCTTTGTTTGCTATTAGAGTAATACCCATTTTCTTTTTCTTGATCAGTACCTCTGCCATAACCTCCTACGGAGCCTCTCCCACATCATCTGCCACAAAAACTCCCTCTTTGGGTTATACCCATTCTTCTTGGACATGTGAGCCTGCACACTACACCATTTTTCACTTTAAACAACATGTAGAAAGTGTTGTCTGAAGTGAAAAAAGTGTGGCCTAAACTTTAGGCAACATTTTGGCTATAGTTTTGTAGGCGTGTGGAGGATATGGCTGTAGGCTTAGGTTATAGGCAACAATTTTTGTACTAAAGGCCACACAATTTACAAAATTATTGCCTTATAGTGTTAGAATAAGCCACACATTTTAAATGTTGCTTATTGTTTATAGACAACACATCTTAAATGTTGCTTGTTGTTTATAGGCAACATATTTTAAATGTTGCTTATTATTTATAGACAACACATTTTGAATGTTGCTTGTTGTTTATAAGCAACACATTTTAAATGTTGCTTATTATTTTTTAGACAATACACTTGAAATGTTGCTTCATGTTTAGACAACATATTTTTAAATGTTGTCATATGTAAAAACCATATCTCTTATCTATCCTTTAGAGAACACTTTTCTAATGTGGCTTGTTGTTTATAGGCAACCCATTTTAATGATGCTTATTGTTTTTAGACAATAAACTTTAAATGTTGTTTCATGTTTAGACAACATGTCTTTAAATTGATTTAACATATAAATATACATGTAAATCGATAATTTTAAAATTAGAATTATTCATCTAAGCAAGTTTTATATTAATTTTTAGTTATTGATTTATGTAACATTAATTATCATTTTAAAATGTGACTAAATCTTGTTATATTACAAATATAATTATAAAACATGTAATATACATAATAAGTAATAAGAGTTCATAAACATTAAAACTAAGAGGTAAAAGTAACATATGTAGTTTAATGTATGCTAAAACTAAAAGTATTGTAAGTATTAACACTAAAAGAGTTAAAAGATAACAAAAGAATTATAACATTTGTTATGTAAAATCTAAAAGTTCTTCGATGAATCATTTTTCAATTTGCTCTGTGGTATTTTCTTAAGGTTCAACCTGAAAAAAGTAAACAAAAATTGAACAAGCCTTTTAAAATATGATCTAATGTGTAATGCTATCTTGAACAAACAGATTCAGAGTTGAAGTAAACCTATATAAGTAAATATCACAGAGTTTTACAGAAATCATGTAACATCCCGACAAGATATTACGGATTTAAAATAATATAAAACATCCATATAGTTTACAACTTTATTTCAAAACCCTAAAATAAAGAAAACTCTCAAGCTATCCTCGCTCCGTAGCTAAACCTCACCAGAACCACCTGCAACAACATCATCTGCTCACGTGTACTGTGTACATCGCCAACCACAAGCAGATAGGGTGAGCTTAATAAAATAAACACACACACATATTATACAATCGCACCAGAGGAATTCCCTCATTTGATTCCCTATCACATGGCCATAACCATGTTATTCGTGTCCTACATCTTCTAGTGACTACTTCAAGGTGTCTTGCTGCCATACCTATCGGCCACAACCGATAGAGCACGTGCGAGAAACCATGTCACGGATCATACACCGTAACGCCAGGTGGAGTTCCCAAATACGAACATAGCCGTAGCGTCCATAAACTACCAAACTCATCAGCTAGTTACTGAAGAGGGCAATCTATCTGGACCCATTCGTACTGGCCACAACCAGCACACTCACACCAACAACACTCACCAACCCAACCTCAACTCAAGGGTTCCTCGTGTTCATCCGCCATCCGGAGCTCAACTCGAGGGATGCCATTTCGAGCTCAACTCGAAGAATGCCACGTGCTTAACCCCTATCCCGAGCTCAACTCAAAGGATACGTTCCGAGCTCAACTCAAGGAACACCAGCAAGCCGACCTTTAAAGTATCTTAAAAGCCTTGTAGATCACGCATGCAAAACCAACAACCCAAGGCTGCTGCAGCAAAATCGCCTAGCGGGGGACACGTACCGCCAGGCGTTGTCGCTTCCAAACCACCTGGCGAGGGATACATACCACTAGGCGCGTAGCGCCTCTGAAAACACCATCACTGTCGTTATCGCCTGGCGGGACTCCCTCTTACCGTTAGGCGCACGAGGTCCAAGAGTCCACCGATTCTACAGCTTCCACCTGGCAGTACTACCTTCACCGTCAGGCGCATCTCACACCATACCCCATTGTTTCGTGGCTATCGCCTGGCGGTTCAGACACTACCGCCAGGCGCCACACCAGTAACTTCAATCTTACTGCTTTTACACACTTTTTGTCAAGTTCCACCACTTTAGCCTTGTGCTATCCCGCATCCAAATTGCTGAATCCTTTTTGACATATATGTACCCACATATATTTCTTACCATCATTTGCACTTACAATAATAGAATATCATTCAATTCCCTTTTTTAATCATCCATCTGATTTGTCACTATAGGATTACATAGGTGCAAATTTTCCAAGAAATTTTCCAAGACTTAACATGTCAATGTAGTCTCATAACCCGCATGCTCTAAGGTTTACCCAATCAGTAACTCTATTCCATTAATTCGCATATAACTTAGCCATTGCACCTAACTAAATTTATACCATTCTTCCAATTTGTCAATATCTCATTTAATCATAAAATCTCAACTTTGCTCTAGTCATATTATTATGACTAATACCACAACGAGTTAAATCATTGATTCCCTACTCACTCTGCAAAATCCTACTCTACTGTAATGACACTTCCTTCCCATTCAAATAATAGATTTTATCCCTAGATTCCACATATCCTCATCCACATTCTCATCAAATTGCTAATGCCAAATCCACAACGTCCCAAACCTACTCCTTCAAATTCCAGAACCATCAGTAACCCTCGCATCCACGAGAAAACCCAACCCTCTGAGGTGGCGCCAAGAGATGCATACGGTTCTGGGCAATTTCCCAGAATTTTCTGCACCTGTACTGCTCTTCTCCATTTTCTTGATACGTTCCTATGCCTATATTCACTGTTTTGATCACCAACTTATTCACCACGACATAGCTGTCTAAACCTAGTTATATTCAACATCGTTCCATTGCCAATTTACAATATTCATACTCGAATTATCAAAATCCCCCAAATTTCAACCCTAAAGGGTGTTCATAACCATTTATCAAATTGAACCCCCAACCATGTGTAATTTAACTATTATCCTCATCCACATTCTCATCAAATTGCTAATGCCAAATCCACAACGTCCCGAACCTACTCCTTCAAATTCCAGAACCATCAGTAACCCTCGCATCCACGAGAAAACCCAACCCTCTGAGGTGGCGCCAAGAGATGCATACGGTTCTGGGCAATTTCCCAGAATTTTCTGCACCTGTACTGCTCTTCTCCATTTTCTTGATACGTTCCTATGCCTATATTCACTGTTTTGATCACCAACTTATTCACCACGACATAGCTGTCTAAACCTAGTTATATTCAACATCGTTCCATTGCCAATTTACAATATTCATACTCGAATTATCAAAATCCCCCAAATTTCAACCCTAAAGGGTGTTCATAACCATTTATCAAATTGAACCCCCAACCATGTGTAATTTAACTATGTAATCCATCACATCACTAATAATTAAGTAAGGCTTCCATTTCCCCCGATCAAAATTGCCCCAGAACGCATAGAACATCAAAATTGAGCCAAACAAGCCCACGTCGCCTGGGGAAAATTCATCACCGCCAACCAGTTCATTAGAGAAACCCAGAAATGGGTTACAGACTTGCGTCGCCTGGCGGTATAGGGCTTCATCGCCAGGCGGTTCCTTAAAGGAACCCAAAAAACCCACCAGCATCATGAGCCGCTTGGCGGTTATGAACAGCCCACCAGGCAATTTTTGGAAATTTTCCAGAAATGCAAAATTTAACAGACAACAGAGGTTCATGGAATTCAAACATATACATATATCATACAATTCATGCTTAGCATAAAATTTAACGTGAATAACTTCCCTAACCTGGTTTCCCTAGAGTATCTCTTGATTCTCCCCTTGCTTCCAATAGCCTTCCTTAGCTCCCCTCAATTCAGCCCAATGCCTCACCCAAACCTCACCACTCTCAAAGTTCGTGCTCTGTTTTCTAAGTACAATCACACCTTTGCAAAACCCTTCCTCTTACTACAAATTGGCCTTTTAATGGTGTCTTAATGCTAGGTTAATTACCAAAAACGAAAATAAGGCTTAATGGTAATGTTAATTTCCATTCAATGGTTCTTTATGGTCTATTTTTCAGCCACCTTTGGCTGCTCCTTAGCCATCTAGGGTTTCCATGCCCTTTCACCTTTATGCCAAAGGAAATTTTGGCAAAAAGAAAGTTTAATTTATGTTCACCAAGGTTTGAACCCATACCATGTCAATGCCACATCAATGCACAACCATTCAACCAATTCCTGTTTCATGATGATTACTATAATTCGATAGTTATCTCCTCATTCAACATGTTCAATCATATTATTAAAAATAATAATAATAATTAAACCATACACAATTGGCATACAAAGTACTCTCAACCACTTGAGCTATTACTTTTCCACGTCACATCAATAAATATTAAATGCCATAAAGGCTCCCACTACCCGCATTTATTAATTATTTATTTATTTAATTAATTAAATTTCACGGGTCTTACAAACCATACACAAATTAAAATAGTAAACTAGTTTTCAGTCTCTTTCTAGAATAGCCTAATCTAATGGGCCAAAAGTCTCTTAACACGTTTCACTACAAATAAATTTCAACAAACTTGACAACATAAATTAGAGATAGAATCACTGGTATCATAATATTTAATGACTAAGGCAAAAGTGGTACAACAAAGATCCAAGTGTGATCTATTTGATCAAAAAGAAAAAAATAGCTTAAATCACTCATTCTTAGACAAGATCGAATAAATAACATATCATCTCACAAAGCTATTGTGAAGAGTTTTAAAAAAATTGTACAAAATACTTTTGAAACAAGATCTTGAATGTAAACCACAAAGTTCTACTTTAAAATAGTAGCAGATAGAAGAAGGAAGAAAGAAAAAAATGCAAACCCCCTAATAAAATAAGAAATGAAGAGTGGAAAGAAAAGGTAATCTTATTCATGATAGTAACCCTGGTCTTGGAAAGTGGCTCACCCCAATGCCTTTTCCATCGTACAGTTTTCAAATAAACATCATTACTCATGCATTATTGTCAACCTTATATCATACATTTTTTAAATAAACCATTCTTCTATTATGCATCCAGTATTATAAAAATGGACTCTCACGCACATGGTGACCATAGTTGCACTCAACACAATATTTTTCTGCAATTTTTTTACCATAAGAACAATCAAGTGCAATTTAAGAGACCTTGTTGGGAACAATAGAGACAAATTTTGTATGGTGTTAAAACCTTTCAAAGTCCATTAGGAGAAAAAATAAAGTGTCCCAAGGGCATCAATAATGGAGCACTAAATACACCCTATAAATTATTTAAAAATACATAAAAGGCAAGTCCCTAATAAACTTTATACAATAAATTAATCTTATTTATATTTTCTTCATCAATAAATGAATATCAATAAGCAGTTATAAGAGTATTATTGGGAGTTATGACACTTTGTAGGATACATATCTATATATGTATCTTACACATATCATATTCCATATATTTGAATATTCATTCAGTCAATAAAATTGAACTATTGTACTAAAAAGAATTCACTCAAATAATGTAAATAACATTTTGGAACAAAAGTAAACGAACACTACGAGAATGAAAGCATATTGCCATAGGCATATCCATATATAGTGAATTAGAGATAAACGAGATGCACCTTTTGGCTTCTAAGTTAGATGGTACATGCATTGCTAATTCTGTTATTGTAAGAAGTAAGTAAAGTCGTTCAATTGGAAGCTTGATATCCCTTTCTATGTTGATTTTGGATGCAAATAACTGATATTGTTGCTCAAGAAGAAGCATTCCCTAGTGTCCAGATCCACCGTGAATTGAATCTACCAAGCTACTAAAAAAAATGATACAAAATAATATTTAGTGGGACAATGCCCTTTAAAAATGCTGAAGACATGGGATCCACTATCAGTACCTGAATATATGATCCTCCATCATTATATCTCTAGTCACTACCTCCAGCATATCCTAGAATAGAAGCTCAATTTGATCCTTGCCTTCATGCTTATTCTCTCACTTTAATCAGTAAAACGCTAGATAAGATTTAACAAGCTAAAGATTATAAACTAAAATTGCACTTTCCCAAACTTATTTAGATTTCTTGAGCTTCAGGGCTAACGTACTTCTAGAAACTAAAATGGTGATTGACTACAAATTGAGCGTCTCAATTCAACTGACTAAACAGTAAACACTTAGATATATGTCATTCACATTTTGGAAAATTAAAAACCAGAACTCAAAATTCCAATTAATGACAAAATCAACGAAATTGATAAAGTAGGATGAGAGTTCAAAAGAAACAGAGAAAGAAAGTAGGAAGAGAGGGGGTGAGACCTTGGTATCACGGTAATTGATGATAAATTTGCATGTTGCTTCTTGGAGAACGATTCGAGCGATGACTCTCTTACGGTGACCCGGTTCCTATGATTGTCTGTATGGCGAATCCACCAGGAACCCTCAAATTGACAAAATTCTTGAGGTCTTCGGTTTCTGGTTCGGCGAGCACGGTGGCGGAGTCGAGGAGGAAATGGATTTTGGGGAGGGTTGTGGCGAAGGAGAGAGTGTTGGGTCTGAGAAATGGAAAAAGAAAAAGAGAGTGAAGAGAGAGGTGGTGAATGCAGAACAATTGCTTAGTTTTTTATTTAGGAGTAAAGTTTTATTTCAGGTAAAATTTTGCGAATGAGAATTTAAGTTAATTTACGTTTTTATATTTTTTTATGATATTTATTTTCTACGTACATTTTTGCATATGATTTTTCATGTAAAAAATTCCTGGGAGATTTTCATATATAACTATTCATATAATTTAATAATTTATAATAATATTTATTTAAAATATAACTTAATATAATTTATAATAACATTTATTTAAAAAACGTTATTATAATTTATCAAATTGATCTACAATAACATTTTTAATAATTATAATAAAAAAATGTTACTAAAAAGTAGAAAAGAAGTGTAATGATCTAGGGTAATATTTAAAAAAAAAATATTACTATATTTCTGATATTTAAATTAATCTTTTTGAAAAAAAAAATAAAAATAAGATATTTTTTCCATAAAAATAAGTTTTTGATATATTTATCATATTAAACCTAACAAAATCCAATATTATAGCAAAAAGACTAAGGATTTTTTTGTAAAGTTATTTGTTAATTTAAGACCACACTTTTGTAGTTTCGATCACACATTTTGAAGAAAACATTTTAAAAAGTGTGGTATAAATTGTCAACTTTTTATGAAACATGGTCTTTCATAATTTTTATACCACATTTATAAAAGAGTGGGGTCTTTAATAAATTTTAAATCATATTTAAAAAAATGTGATCTTTAATAAATTTTAAATTGTATGAATAAAATTGTTGTCTTTTATATTTTTACGAAACACTTTTTGATGTGTTAGTAAGTTTAGTGTTGCCCAAGACAAAAATTGTGTAGTGGCAACACTTGATTATCGCTAGGTTGGTCTGATTCTCGTTCGTTCAAACGTTGTTCATGCACTTCCAAACATGCTTGGAGTTCTTGGACCCCTAGCTCTTCAATTTTCTTCGATTCTTCTATAGCCACCACAATGCGGTCAAACTTTCTGCTTTGGGTTCTCAAGATTTTCTCAACAATTATCTGATAAAAAATCTTCTCATCGCATCCTTTCATCACATTTGTGTGAGTACCAACCCTGTTGAAGAACTCCACAATCTTTTCATTGTTCTTCATTTACATCAATTCATATTGATGACATAACTTTTGTAGCCTCACTTTCTTCAATCTTTTAGCACCTTCGTTACATTTTTCAAGAATTTCCCAGGCTTTTTTTGAAGTTGTAGCTCCTGCAATCTTCTCAAAATGTGCCTCATCGACTCAGTGATGAACCAAGAAAGTTTCCTTGCAATCTTTCTTCTTATTCTCCTTGTAGGAAGCCTTCTATTCGTTCGTTGAAGTCTTGCCCAACGTCGGAAACCCCTATTTGACTAACTCTGCCACTTCTTGATAGCCTAAAATGACTTTCATCTCCACACACCACCTTCTCCAATTCTTTCCGTTCAGAACAGGTAGATTCGTGGAAAAAGCAACACCAGATCTCATTCTCCAACCTTCACTCTAGATACCAGTTGTTGGAACAAGGATGAGAGTAAAACAGAGGAGAGCAAAATGCTCTATGAAATGAGAGCAGAAGAATCATTGTTTTGAAATGAAGGTGAACCGCATGTTATATACCAACACACATATTATACAGATAACAAGAAAGGTATTTTAGAAGAACGAATTATTTTGAAGCACTACTTAACATAATTGATTGATACATAACTCATATTTTTGAACCTGAAAACTTCATTATCATCTAACAAAAAGAGTATGTAGAGAGGGCATCTCAATTATTGAATTTGAAAAGTTGAAGAAAAAAATGATGGTTAGAAAGGCTGCCATGGTGAAGTAGGAGGAAGGATTCCAGAGAGGAATGAGGAGATTAAGGTTAGAGCCCTTGCTGGCTGCCAACTTGGGACCAAATGTCCTGCTCCTCTTACTGTAACAAATGTCGCTCCTTTGTATTGCACCACATACCCTCCAACCTGTGATTATCAAAAGTTGATCATGTTTAAAAAGAAAAAAAAAGAATATAAAATCTATTTTCTGGGTTAGAAGAAAACTCAATAATTCAGTATCATATCACAAATTTGGTGAGGTACTAAATTTTTTATGGAGGTTTTAAACAATGATCAAATGGTACTTCTAGTATTTTCTTTTTATTACAATGATTGATAATATATTTAGACAATTTTGCTTGGATAAATAGTTTATTTAATACGATAAATATATATCGACATATTTTGTAATAAAAAAATAGATTTTTATTACAATAATTTTAATTATATTAATTTTGCTTAAATTCCGTTAATAGTTATCTAATTGAAGATGTATAAGGTATTTACAAAAGAACAATTAATATTTAACAATAATTTTTAACCATAAATTCAAATAAAAATACAATGCATAACATTTATAAATTTTAAACAAAATGTAAATAATCTATTTAAATAGTGTTGAATGACAATTTACAAATAAAAAGAGAGATTTTTTAAAATCAATTGATAAAAAATAATACATTCAAAATCAATGTGTTAACGTTTATTTTTTTAATTTAAATTACAGTATAGGGTATGAGTATCCACGAGTACAGATACGACCGGTCCCCGCTCCACTAACATGCAGGTATAAAAAATACCCGTACCTGTTACCTACATATATCCATTTCCTACCTTGCAGGTTTTATTCGCAGACAAATTTTTTTGACATCCCTGCCTTCTAGTAATCACACTCAACAATAATCAAAGACTGAACACATGTTTAATTATGTTAACCATTAACAAGATTTAAACAGAATTAAAAAAATATTTTTTTTATAAATTTTTTTTTTCTTATACTAAAAATGACATATACAAATACGAATATATTATTAACTTTTTTTTCTGACACAAATGAATTTTTCAACAAATTAAAATTGATTCAGTTAAGAAGTAAAAAACAAATTGAGAAATCGTATTAGAAGAATTTTACAAAATTGACCCATGGGTAAGTTAGTTTTGATAAAAATGAATAATTTTCTTTTTTATGTTTATTTTGTTCTTAAAATTCTCATATAGAAGTCTGTTTAAAGAGATCCTTAGTATTGCCTACTAATGAAGGCTGTGGAGCGTTTGTTAGTTCAGATTAGGGGATGTCAACAAGACGAGTAGGATATGAGTAGTAACTCCTTAGTATCTTGTCTATTGGATAAATATTCGCCATACCTGTATCCATATTTGTCAGGTATCTGTTATGCGAGTACCCGCATAATTTTTTAATATCCACGGGTATCCGCGGATATTTACAAAAAAATAAAAAAATATTTAACAACATATTTTAATCATAAATTCATATAAAATATAATACATAATATTCATAAATCTTAAACAAAGCTCAAATAACTCATTTAAATAGTGTTGAATAACAGTTTACAAAGAATTTTTTTTTTTTAAAACTAATTGATAAAAAAATAACTCATTCAAAATCAATATGTTAATACTTCAATCATTTTTTGTTAAATTTAAATTAGAGTATAGCGGGTACGGGTATCCACGAGTATGGATATATACCCGTACCCGTCCCGTTAACATGCGGGTATTAAAAATACTCGCACCTTGTACCTGTAAGTATCCATTTAGAATATTCATTTCCTACCCATTACTGGTTTTATCTATGGATGCTCACAGTTATGAATTTTTTTGGCATCCCTACTTCAGACCTTCTCAAAACAACGTATTTATAAATCATAGATGAAAACAATTCTCTCCATAGATTAATCGAAAGAAAAGATAGAATAATATTTTTCCTATATGTAAATTATTGAAAGTAACTTATCATAACAATGAATTATACATTTTTTTTATTTTGACAATGTATAAGTTATTTTCATAATAGTTATGCGCATCACAGATACAGTCATAAAAAATCTTTTAACTACTCTTGGTGAATTAAAGACAATGCTGAAAGGAAATGAACAAAATAATTTGAATACCTCATTTCCAGAATACCATGGATACCAAGGAACTTGGATAGGTAGCTTGAGGGTGTTGATTGAATATCTGGAAGATGTGACTGGCACCACTGAATCAATATCACCACTGTAGAAGAACACACCATCTAAACTCAATACTTGGGATACATAAAACAAAGTTTAAGCCTCAATTAGTTGAAATAAAAAAAATGGTTATATGTTTTGATTGAGAATCTAAATATAAGGATAAGTCTTATATTGAGTAAGCATAAGAAAGTGTAAAATTATATAAAAAAAAAATCCATAACTCGTTATCTTAAAATTTTTGGTAAAAAATGATGTTAATATCTTACGTCAATTCAGCTTAAATTATATTTGTATAATCTCCCCTAATAAAATTCACCGGTTCTTCGTTGAAAAAGTATTTCCAAGGAAAGCATAATAGGTAATTCACGAAAGAAAAGTAGAAAACTATGCAATGGCACATTTTATTTTGTATAGTGCATGCTAGTGGTTAGTCATCATGGTTCTAATTTGTCACTGTGTCACAAAATGATAGCATCATTTATTAATTAAAGATAAACCTTTTGTAACATATAAGCTACTACACTTACAAGATTAATGTAGACTCTTTGTCCTTCTTTTTCTTTTCATAGTGTATCTTCACAAGAAAAACTCTCTTATCTATTTTTTCTTTGGTTTTATTACAAACTTTATGTTATGGTATCAAGAACTCGTTGATTTTTAAGGGCTTGTGAGGGAGTGAAAACCAACTGGAAACACATACAAAGAAGATAAAAAATACCCACACGAAAGATGACATTAAGCAAAAAACCTTATTTTTAAAGGATGAGAGTGGAAATCAGATATTGATTCGATAGGAAGTTTAGATGATGTCAAAAATGGCTCAGGTTATGTTTCTCATTTTGTAATGGTGTTTTCTGTTGGAACACTAAGAAATAAGATGTGGTGGCTCAATCCACAACTCAAGGTGAGTATATATATATATATATATATATATATATATATATATATATATATATATATATATATATATATATATATATCAGTTACAAATCAAACCATTTTGGTTTTGAATAGACAGCTACATGATGAACCTATTATCATATGGATTAATAATAAATAAGTCATTGCAAGTGTAAAGAATCTTGTCCAACATATAGAACAAAACACATTAAAGTGAAATATCACGCCATTAGAGGAGCATAGAAATAAAAAGAAATCAGTCTATAGCATTTCAATTCAGAAAATCAGATTGCAGTCATTATGCCAAAACACTTTCCAAGTTCAAGTTTAAATTGTTGAGATCAAAGCTTGGAGTAGCAAGACAAATCTCAGAGAGGAGTGTCAGAAAATGCGACTTTTCTAGATAATCTAAGATCTTATTTTTCTTGTTTATTAAGTCATGAGTTTGATATTAATTATAAACCTTGTTTTGCATGAAAGTTTGTTATATGATAAGTCGTTAGATCAGAATGAGGGGTAGCATTTAATTTATGCAGATTTACATATCTCTTATTAATTACAGAGAAACCTTTTGTAACATATAAGCTACTGCACTCAGAATATTAACGTAGACTCTGTCTCCCTTCTTCCATAGTGTATTCCAACAAGAAAACTATCTTATCTGGCTTTTATCTAGTTTTATAACCTTTATGGTTTTTTTTATAACAAAATGTTTAATCATGATAAGTAAGTGAAAATTGTACTTGCCTGTATACCCACAATCCAATGTCACTGTCGATGAGATACCTGATGACCGGTAAGATGGTAGTAGACCTGTCCTTGTAGTTTAATACTTCACTGTAAATTTTGTAAAGCACTTTATTATAACAATTATTACTAGGAATTTAAGGTGAACATTGGATGAAAATGATTGAAATGATCAATACAAAAAAAAAAAAAAAAAGCCAAAAA
>Ga0209589_1001123_pt1 | contig 42722 bp, 17 predicted proteins | sample CowpeawhiteBW_FD_187525 | JGI IMG/M metagenome (GOLD analysis project Ga0209589, IMG submission 187525) | Root nodule microbial communities of legume samples collected from California USA - Cow pea white BW (SPAdes) (version 2) | ecosystem: Host-associated > Plants > Roots > Nodule | place: USA...
GTTACCTTAAAGGCACTATGAATATGGGCTTATTTTACCCAAATGATTCAAAATTAGATCTAATGGGTTATGCAGATGCAGGTTATTTATCAGATCCTCATAATGGTCGATCACAAACAAGATATTTGTTCACATGTGGTGGCACAGCGGTTTCATGGCGATCTGTGAAACAAACAATAACAACAACATCGTCAAATCATGTAGAAATTTTAGCATTACATGAGGCAAGTCGTGAATGTGTTTGGTTAAGGTCTATAATTCAACATGTACGACAAACTTGTGGTTTATCCTTGGGAAGAATGAAACCAACAATAATATATGAAGACAATAGTGCATGCATTGCTCAATTGAAAGAATGATATATTAAAGGAGACAGAACAAAACATATTCTTCCAAAATTCTTTTTGACTCATGATCTTCAAAGAAATGGTGATGTAGAGATCCAAAAGATTCGTTCATGTGAAAATCTAGCAGATTTATTTACAAAGTCTTTGTCAAGGAGAACTTTTGAGCAATTGGTTCACAAGATTAGACTCTGTCATCTTGATGATGTAAGTTTACATGAGGGGGAGAAATAGAAGATGCAAAGAACAATATTATATAGAATGATGTACTCTTTTTCCTTCACTAGGTTTTTATCCCAAAGGGTTTTTCCTAGTAAGATTTTAACGAGACACATTCTTTCATCAATGGACACCCAAGAGGGAGTGTTATGAATTAATGGTCGTCCATTGATTTGATACAATTACTCATATGATTGATAATCATATAATTCATTACTCTTTATGTAATATTTTGTATTTGCTATTTGATTTTATATCCTTTATGGGTTATCATGTTGTATCTATAAATAGGACTCGTCCTATCAGTAATACGACACACATACAAAACAGGAGTTACTTTCTACTCTCTCATTCTCTATTCTTTTTCTCCTTTTCTCTCTCTTATTACCTTTATTTTATAACAAATATAAATTTGTTAAATTACATAATAAATTAAAGATATTTATTAGTAGTTTCAGAGGACGAGAAAGAGGTCAGAGACACATATTGGCTCGCAAAAGGACACAACAAATATACATATACACTTATCTTAACGTTTAGCAAGCGTACTAAATTGTGTAAGTAGTAATTGACAAGACCGAAAATATCGTTTCTCTTAAGAGACTCGTACAATACCAAATAATCATAGAATTAATAACTAATATAGACTAAAGAATATTTCCATAATTTGAGATTAAAGTAAATCTTGGCATAAACAAGTAAAGATGAACTTTGATAGTTACAATGCTTAAACAATGGAGAAGACAAGAAATGATATGAAATGGTATTGTTGGGGTTAGATTTCACAGACTTCACTCTTATGCATATCAAAACTCACACCATCCATTAATATACTAATATCAACCCACAAATTTATTCAAACCCTAATCCCTTATAAGAATGAACTTATGTTTCCTTATTAAAAGTCAATCCCTTAAACCATTAACAAACAAAACCACTTTATAAACTAGGGTTTAAAATAACTAATGGGTCAAACTCCATTCCTAGACACAAGCTTCGTGGGTATCTTGTTTCATTTCTAGGTTTCAAAAGATATTTTCCAACACCTAATGAACCAAATATCAAGCTATGGGTGATCAAACCAAGCATTAAGCGAGGAAACAATAATACTAACATTTAATGGAAAGAGGCATATATATATATTCAAAAGCATTTGTAAAATACAAGAGAGTTTAGTGGTTACATCTACCCCCAACAAAATGGGTTTAGCTCTCCATTGTCGTGGAGAGCGCAAGCTTACAAATGGAGAAATGGAAGAAGAAAGAGATACAAAGAGGAAGAAGGGGTGGTTCCCACAAGCCCTAATAGACCTCCAAGCTCTCCCAAAGAGTGTTTTCATGTTTCCAACCGCCAAAAATAGCTTTCATTCGAGCAACCAAGAAGAAACAGGGCAAAATTGTGATGTCAACATAAGTGGTGTCCTACCCTGTGTAACTGTCGCCCAACGTTGGCCAGTCCTGGAATGTTCTAGACTCTCCGACTTGTTGTCGCTCGACCCTGTGTAGCTGGCACTTGATGTTGGCCACCTCTTGAACAAAATTGGTTTATGAGCTTATGGCATTGGGCCTAGCTTCTATGTGCTTGACACCCTGCACTTCTTTTAATTTAGGTTATTGATTGCTTCTTCATGCTTCTCATGATTGTGGTTTGAGACAAAAGCTTCCTAACACAAATTTTGCACAAGAGAATGTGGATCAATGGTAAAATTAGATTAGTGTAACCCAAAATGTATGTTCACAAAAGCAAACTAACATTGAAGATAACAAGGTTTAAAACCAAGAGAATAGGTGGTTTTGTTAATGAAAGATGACTAAGATGATAGTAAAATTCAACATTATCAACATCTTTGTTCTCGGACCTATTTTAAAAAAAAAAATGGATATATGTTATTCATATCATTATCCATCAAAATTAGGACAAGTATTCCAACAATATATATGAAGATAAGTTCATTTGTCATTCTTATTTGTGGATAAAAAAACTTATGTGGTTTAAATTGAATTTAAAAGAAGAATTGATAATGATATGATTTCATGAACGTGGCTATCAAAATGACAAGAGAGTTATCAAGAAGTGCTCCAGCGGAGCTTCTCAAATCATTGACCTTTTTATTAAGGAAATTCATTGTCAACTAGAGCTTTAAATCTTTTGAAATTCTCAATTTTGTGAAAAGGAAATTCATTGTCAACTAGAGCTTTAAATCTTTTGAGATTCTCAATTTTGTGAATGGAGGATAATAGTTTGAACAATTTGTTAAGAAACAATGGAAAAAGATAATGATATTTCTATCCATTTTTTTACCAATTTTTAATTCACAACTCCAATCACTCTTAGATCATTACATCATACCACTAAAAAAAAATTAAAATAGATAATTAAAAAGTGATTGACGTGATGAATTAAAAATGTATAAAAAAGATGAGTCAAAATATTATTATTTCAATAGAAAAGCTCACAATCAATAAATGAAGTGTGTGTACGTGTTAAAGTAAAAATTAATATTGATGAAGAGTAAGATTAAGTGTGAAACATAGAAGATTTTGAAAATGTACAAACAACAAAGTTATGGAGAGGTGTATGGATAATTAAACAATAGGTTGGACAAAAACCTCTCGTGTTTGTCATTCGTTTGCTCCCTTTTGTTTTTCAAACTCTTACTCTCAATGCATGATGGTGTATTATGAAAAGAGCAGGCTCAGTGACTAACAATGTGCTTAATTTATACAATTTTATCCATCATAAAGTTTTGGACGTTAAAAATGTGAAAATCGTGACATAAGATAATTGATAATAACATATTGAATCAATATCAAAAAATATCACATTCATCGTAACAGTACGAAGAGAAAAACTTACAGTGCATACATATACTTGTTGCAGAAAAAAAGGGGAGGTATGTTGCTGAAAATTTTGAAAGTGTTACTTGTGATTCTGGTACAATGGTGTATGCTAAACTTTTTCCCTTCATCCATTTATTCGATCATCGATCAAAAGAAACTAATTATATAAATCATTATGATAAATTTTTTAATAATAAGTACTATCTCCCATATCTAATATATCACGTGTTCCATTATAATCTATCGTCTTTAATGAATAAATCATAAGTTTATTTTATATCAGAATTAAATGAGTTTTCTCATATGAATCAAATATCAAAATATAGGCCAATGGATCGGGTCGAGTTGATCTGTTAGTTTCTTTTTTAAATATTTTTAACTTTTTCAATTTCTTTTTAAATATTTAAATATTTTTTAATTTTTTAAATTTGTTTATATATACATTAAATTAATATTAAAAGCATAGTTAATAAAAAAAATTAATTTTAATTGATTAGTTAATGTTTTTAATTAGATAAATTAAAATATTATTACATTTACATATTAAATTATTTAATTATGACTAATAATTGAGACTTAATTTGTATGTGTTATTGATTTAAAATACAATACTATTATATATTTATGCATTTAAAAAATATAAAATAAAAAATTAATACTTTTAATTATTTTTATTATTATTTTTTTAAAATGGGTCAATGGACTAGGACGAACTCTCTCGTATTTTGGTTCGTCAAATTGACGGATTAGACAGGACATACCAGAACAGACTAGGTTGAGATCTTCAACTCAACCCATCCTTTTTAACACGGACTGACAGGCTCACTTGTTGGATCCAGTCCATTTTGTCACCCCTAAAAATATGTTCATAGATGAGAAAACATCAAACTAAATAAGAGTTTCAAAAAGTACTTACCATTATTGTCATGCCATGGAGCCATGTCTCATTTGTGTTACAAGATCGTGTGCAACATGTATTTACTTAAAAAATCAATAATCATCGGCTTAATTCTAATACACGTAAAAAAAAAAAAAAAAAAAAACACGTCAACATATTTACTTTCACATATTGTTATTATTTGTCATAAATATTGCAACAAAGTGTTCAAATATAACTTAAATAACTTAAATAGCCTAACAATTAAGTTCACAACTTTAAGATCATATATAAAAAATTTTAACAATACATCATGTGAGATAACCTCAAAATAAGATAAAAACTCAACTTGTAACAGTTAAGATTTTTTTTTTCTACTACTCAAATATACAGATTCGTTAAGATTTTCTTTTTATTACTCAAATATACAAATTCACCATATGAGATAACCTTAAAATAAGATAGAAACTCAACTTTCAAAATATAACTAAATACAGATTTCATGACATTGATACATTTGAACTAAAGTACTTTATCACCTCTAACCTATCTGTTTGCCTGTATACGAGCATAAAACTCTCCGTTACTTAAAGATATATCATTATCTTTTTTGGTAACTTTCCAATTATAAACATCTGAATTACTTTATTATCATCTTAAAACTCTAATTGCATATTGAGATGTTAGATATGATATAAACTTGAGTACAAGTAAGACTTTCAACAAATGAATGAAGTATATGAAATATTTTACATGTGTCAAGATCATTTTTGGGCACTAACTCAATCTTAATCACTAGTTTTTCACCATTGAAATTACATTGGATGAATAATATTTAATCTTTAAAGCTCTCCAAAATTTTGTTAATATAAATTTATTAAGATAAATAAAAAATTTATTGAGATATTTATGAAAGGATCTTAATGCTTATAACATAAGATACATTTTCCATATTCTTTATATCAAAGTTTTTTTTGAGAGAAATTGTCACAAGTAAAATATCATCCCATGTAAAACAAGAAAACAAAATTTACCTCCACCAATCTTCTATATTTCTTTCAAAACTAAATAAAAACATATTTTATTTAAATTTTAAATACCATCCCAACTTCTTTAATCCATATATGAATTTATTAATCCAGCAAAATAAATATTCATAATTACTATAAAACTACAAAAGTATCATTCAATATGGTTTATACAAACCTCTCATTCTAAATCAGCATTAAGATGTTGTTTTCACTTCTATTTACTATCTAATGTAACTTAATTAAAATGAATTATTAATATTGGAATCATTCAAATAAAATCTTTCTTAGACAGAGAAGAAAACATTTCATTATAGTTGATTCTTCTATTTGAGTGAATATTTATTAGTTTTAAAGACTCATACATTCAATGAATTGTGCACCATTGTGCAACTCAATAAAATTCAAGACTTATTAGATACCATAAGGTCCATCCCATCTTTTATACCACTATATCACAAACTCAATTCCTTCTAACTCATGATTTGTGAAACTGTTGGCGATCATGGAAGAGGAACTTATTGTTCAATCAATTGTTCAATAGGTTATCCAATACTTACTTATTACTCCTTATAAACAATTTGATATCCCTCATCATACTTAGGAACCTGTGAAACTCAAACTATAGTGTACTTTTAGTTCCTCATTAATGGACATAAAAGTACATAATTCTACATCCGTTCACAACAAAAAGCGAATCAAGATTAAAAATGAATTAATTCTAAAACTAATTTAACTTTAAATATAGAAAAGTATTTATGCCGATCTAAAGTATAACATAAATAATACATATTATTTCTCATATGATTTTAATTTACCAAATAAAAATAATGAAGTTTCAAGGCTGTTTCTGAATTGAGTTTAGAGAACAATGTTAATGGAGAGTTTGGATTCATGGAAGCATGTTTTTGAAGAGGGCTTTAAGAATAGATTTTCATCAAAATATATAAGTCATTAAATAAAAAGAAAATTTAAGAAATACAATATACTTTTGTAATGGAATTTGTTAGTGTAACGTTTTAACCACTGGTGTATTATCCGGTATGAATATATTTTTTAAAACCCGTTTAATCTACTCCATGTTTCTACAGTAACAACTAGTCAGGACCTTCGGTTTGAAAGTACATTCACAAAACTATTATGAAAAACATTACTAACATAAGAAGAGTTATTTATATGAAGAGTTATTTATGTCCACATTGGCCAAGGTATATGTATATATAAATATATAATACTATTATTTTATTTATATAATTCCATTAACTAATTATTTATATATCCACTTCATCCATTGTTTCCATTTATTTCCCCCACCATGCTTCCTGCAACATTTTCCTATTTATTTATTTTTTTTGTCTGCAAGTTTAGTATTTAGATTCTATTTTAATTAGAATGATTACAATAAGTTCGATACTGTAATAAGTTTCAATAAGCTTATATCCAAATAAAATTGATATTGTACTGGTACACAAACAGAAGTAAGAAAATACTTGGTCATTGTTTGAATCTCTGTTGTATTATGTTCAGCTGCAATGTATTCTGAGAACATAATGTTTTGGAATTCGTGATTCAAGTAAATCAAACGTAGACTTATTAGTCAATTACAAATTGCACCAAACTTTCATTTTTAGTTGCAATGGAAGCAGATAAAAAAGCTCTAATCCAAACTGCAAATAACAGTTCTTCAAATTCACAAATCCATTAATTCAACACTAAATACTACTGAATAAATGAATATAATTAATCCAGAAGAATTTAAAGACAAAAAACCTTAAAGAGACCAAACAAGGGGTAGGGTGGGGGCTGCAACTCTATCATATTACAGGCATATGAAAATTTTGCTTGCATATGCAAAATGAAGTTTACACGTCATCTGTACTAAAACAAAATGGTTATGAACCAGACAACAAGGGAAGGAACAAATTTCAAGTTGTACAAATCTAGAAAACTCTTTCATTCCATTTTCAATGCAGGACACAAACCAGTCCAAGCAGCTAGCAATGTTATGTCATTCTAAATGAAGAATATCACGAACTATTTGCCATAGGTGAGTTTACAAATGTATCTGCTAACCCTTGTAGACACTATCAGCCAAGGTATTATCCCAACCTGAAATAGCATAAAACAGTTGGAATGTCACTCAAACTATTAACAGCTTCACATGTCTTCTTTTATTTACACTACATTATTTAAGAGTAAAAACAACAGTGGATAGCAATGTACATAGCATGGTTATAAAAGTACTAAGAATTAACAACTTTCACATAAAGATGCAACGTAAAGAGTAAACAATCGGTTTTGCTATAATAAATATTGACATATTTCATTTTTAGTCTAAGGAGAAATTATTTGCTGTGATATACAATTAATGTTGAAAAAACCTTTGCTTTTACTCATATTATCAATAATTTTCACTTTAATAAATACATATGACAATTACTAAAGACTAAACACGTGCTCAATTAGCTTAACCATTAAAGGAGTTCAAAAAAAAAAAATTAAAGTTTCTGTACTAAGACTATAATTTTGTCTTGTTATATTAAAAATGAAATATGTCAATACTTGTACTAAACCGACTACTAATTCAAAAGGAAAACTGAGGGGTGGAGGAGCTAAACTTAATGTAATCTGATTACAAGCTAAACTCACTTTCCACTACTTTGGATAAGCACATTTCATCCACAAGTTGTTTAAATACTCAAGTGAAAACACCAACTCATGATTACATCTCAATATCGGGAGATTGTGAGTTCTTTTCAGGAGTTTAGCACATTTTCTAATAATCCTTCTAACATACTCTACTAGTTGAAATTTATTGAAAACAAAATCACGGAGTTGGAATACATTAAGGGTATGTTTGGATAACCGTATGGGTTCTTCCAACATACTTTTGAACCACTTAACTCAATTTTTCATTATGTTTGTTGTCTCAAAAAGTCACATTTTCATCATCGGTTCACCCAAAACAGAGTTTGAATGAGAAGCAACAAATTGGTTGCTTTTGAAAATTATTTTCCATTGACAGTATTTATTCAATTACAGCAAAGTTTACTAAAAATACTTTCTTCATATTATACAATAAATTTCATGTTATCAACATGCTTTGAACAAAAAATATTAAAACATAAATTGCACTGCAGTAAACTCATTTTAAGACATTCTTTTGATTCAAATTTATGTTTGCAAAGTTTAATCCAAATATGAACTAAATGGAACGAGGCCTACGAACTTTTGTGAGTCTGTATAAATTTCAGCTAAGAATGAAGAGTGTATTAGATACTGAGACACTAGCATCTTTTTCTAACAGAAAGCTCCGATCTTTCAAATCTGACCAATGAAGTTTGTTAAATGACGATATTTGAAATTATCATAACATGACATGATGACAGTCGGAAATTACTAAATACATCCTCGTTCATTCAAATTCAAAGAGCAAGACCAACAATACATTCAATGATTGAAGTATAAATACGAGAAGGATCTTATAGTATTTTAGAGTACCTTAGAGACTATCTCTCTTAAAATGTAGTATTCTATGTTTTATGATCAATTTTCTTATTTAATTATAAATATAGGAATATCTATTTATAATTACATTTATTGGAATCTTATTTATAGCATTTCCAAGCATTACATAAACAAAAATCATTATAAATATTCGTATTTATATTACCAACTCGTATAACATTATCAAGTTGTGTGATATAGATATAGTTTTGAGCATCTCTAGCGTCTACTTTTTTCTGTTTCAATATATTGTATCAGAAGGATATCATCCCACGTAACTGTATTCACTTTGTCACTCCGACAAGAAAAGAAACTACAATCAATCATCCCTTTCGTTGTCTATTATTTTCATCACAACGCCGCTTCTTCTTATCATGTCATGTAACAACAATACGGGCTTGTTTCATTATTCCGCTTTCCACTCTAGTTCCCCCCCCGCTGCACACTTTTCCAACAACAGTTATTGTCGGTGGTGATTTTTTAGTAGTCATTGTTCACCAATAATGACTTTTTTGGTAATTTTTCAGTCACATATTAGTAGTGATTTCATTCCCACCTATGATTATTCAAGTGGTTTTATTGTGTATGAATTAAATTAGCGGTGGTTTCTTTCCAATCGAAGATCATTCTTTTGGTAATTTTTTCCCCACATAAATCATGTTGACTTCTTTCAAACTGACATTCATTCCAGCGGTAACTTGGTTTTTCCAAAAATATTATCCATTTACAACTTCCACGTCTGGTTTTGCTCAGAACAAACCTTGATTTTCATGTCATGAAAGTTATCTCAAATTGATGGTCATTCTAGCTATGCTATCTTTGTAACAATTTCTTCACCATCTGAGTTGTTTTTCCAACTATTATTTGGTGAAGGTCATTTTTTATGTTTGTTTATTTATTTGTTGGGAAATGAATATTTTCTTGTAATGAGCTTTAGCTTAAGGAGTCTTAGAAATATGAGAAATATCTACTGATAGCATAAAATAGTTCAGAGCATCTCTCAGTATTTATTTTTCTTTTATATTTTATGATTGATTTCCTTATTTAATTAGAATTTTAATAATTATAGGAATACTTTATTAGAAACAGATGTATATGCATATCACGTCATGTACATGCGCATACAATTTCCTATAACTATTTGTATATATAATCAACTTATATAAATGATCTTCATTGTGTAGTCCAGATACAATTTTCAGCAGTTTTTGCATCAAAATTTTCGTCTTTCATCAAAACCTAAATACGATTTGCTTTGGATATCTCTTTTTTAATTCGAAGTTTCAAATATAAGAACGAAAGATACTAGAAATTGCTTACCATAATATTGTTATTTTCAATCCCTCCAGTCCTCCAAGATAATAATCTCCCTGCAAAAATATGTAAAATGATTTTCAGATCATAACCATTAAAAAAAGGCAACGAGAAATGCATTCGTCTCCTATGCCCACATTTTCCGTGCAACAAATGGCTTTAACTTTAGACACATTTAATTTAAATGAAAATTACACTGTTGAAAATTAAAATTTATAATAAAATGGCATCAAATTTATAAAAAGTGTTCTCATGGTATTCAATTCAGACTTTAAATGATTGAAAAAAAAAAGGTTATGGCACTCGATTAGAAGAAAGAAAAATACAAATAAAAATAAGAAGAAAATTGAAATTAACTTCTCCATAAACTAAAAGTTAGCTTATACACAAGCTAGTTGTAGAAACTCTTAACACAATCTCTCTAAACTTTTGTTTTTAACTTGTGTATAAGCTAATTTTAACTTACAAGAAAGCTAATTTCATTTTTTGTCTTCTTATTGTTCTCCCTTACAAATGTTTATGAAGAAGTTCACCCAATCTAAACAAACCCTAATAATTCAATAATATCAATTACTATACCTATAAATGTCACATCTTAGCACTATGAAGCGGTTTTGTAGTAAATGGAAGAGTTTGCAACTAAACTTGTTTTATTGGAAAAACCTTTAAGAAATTAATACAAGTATTTTGTCTATTCAACCAAAAATTCTATAAATATTTTATAACTACAGTTCATTTTTCGCCCATATCAAAACCAAAAGTAAACCTAACATATCCATAATCATAGCCAGTAAATATACCTATAACTATAGCCTATACCTAAATATGAAAGGTGACTAAATAGTTACAATAAGTCCGATGATATTAGAATACAAAAAAACACATTTTATTAGTTTAAGCAACCCAACAGTTTAATACAAATGAATGAGAGTTTGCAGCATAATCTAGTAAAATTTTACGTATTAATCATAATTGCATTACCAAAAGGTTGCACAAGTTGTTGAGATATGCTGGCCACAGGAACACTCCAAAACCACATGAGGAAAATTAGATATGTTAAAACCTGCATCACTTAACCATGTTAGTATCTTATGGGCCTTTGCGAAGAAAATATGTAAACCTGAAAACAATTTCTAGATCAGGAAATACCTTTGAGATAAGCAGAAATCTTGAATACAAAGCACTATCCTTGTCGTTTAAATTTTGAACTGCATGTTAGTTTAAAGTATAAGTTTTCCGGTAATGCTACTTTCTTATGATCTCAGCACAAATAGCATATAAATTGTTACGTAGCTACTACATCTAGTTCCACCTACTTAAGGATCCAACTTAAAAAAATAGCTAACTCAGTAGCAGTCTCATCTAATCTGTTCTGAAATGGAATAAGTGGCCCTTGCAATATTTTGATAAACAATCATTCAGTGTTGTAATTGTATAGATGAGATTTATATTCATAAAAAATATTATAAACAATTTTGTTATCTAATTTTTATATTCATAAAATTTAGCAACAAAATTATTTATCTACAAGCGGTTGCCTCATCCTATGCATTCCATGACCCTTTAGTGAGTGTAAAAGTGTGTTACTCACTCTAACCAATACATCGTTTGATGCCAAGCACAATAATTTTGCAAATTGCATGCATAACAAAATGCCTAATATTTAGACTTTGATATAGGAAATTAAATCCTAAATCAACATTTAGAAAGCTGACACGTGTTTAAACTTAACAATCATAAAATATGGAAACTTAATTGTTCTAAAAGCCATATTTCATATTTAAAACGTTTTTTTTTAAGTCTTTTACCAGAGGGGGGTCTGGAAAGGGAGTACTCTTCCTATGTTTTAACTAAGCAAAGGCGGGTCCTCTGGTTATTTTTTCTTTCCAGCAACCACCAAGTCCTCTTTGCAATTTTTTATATTTAGGCACACTAATTAAATAGAAAATTTCAGCTGAAACTCTCCCATAGTTGTAACAACTCTTACAGAGGATAACTCTGTCCAAAGAACTTCAAAATACGTTCTTCTGTCCAAAACACTAAATAGCTGTCTATCATCAGACCTTATACAAAATAACTGCTCCTGAACTATATAACTGAAACCACTTAAACAATGTACACAATTGATATTATGTAACCACTTCTATTTTCTGTCAATGATTGCATATGTGCCCCTAATCCCATTAATTGATAATTAAGGTAATATGTATATGATAAGTATACATTTTCATATAGGAGAGATTAATTCACAAGCATAAGAAAACTTTATAGAATAGATGGATTGGAAATACAAAGTGATGGTGACTAGGATAAGAATACTTGAAGAAGTGATATTAAGGATAAAGATTACAGGAGAAATATATCTAATCAGCAGCAAAATTATTATTAATTGGAAATTGTGTTTCATCGTTCTGAAATTTATTAAATATCTTAAAAATTCTAGAAATGTGAGTTGTTTGGTTATCTAGTTGGCTTCGTCTAGATAAGAATTGTTATTTTCATACAATTGTAGCTTCTTCAGAATTTTGATTTGGCCTAACCTGAGTTCAGTTTAAAAAAACTTCTATTCTTCTTTCTATATTTTTCTCTTCCCAATTCTTTTTCCTTTTCCCCTATTGTGCTGCTTATCCAAAATCAGAGACTGAATCAGAAATCCTCCCAAAAACAAACATAAGCCAGCAAAAGGATAAAAGACAAAACCATGAAGAATATTGAGATAATTGACTGAGAAACATTCCAGACAAAATCACGAAGAATATCAGCTTGAAAGAGGCTTTGATTCCCTAGGATTTTCAATATTACTTACTCTGACAATCAATCATGTAATACTGGGGAAAAACACAGATGTGTTTTAAAATTAGTTTTCTTTTCAAAATACTGTTGAAAAGAGCATATGTACCACCTACCTACACTTTTAAATGCAGCCAGGCAAAAAAATTATACTCAAAGTAAACTAAAAGTTGTAGATTTGTAATGTCCCACTACATTTATATAGAATGCAATATGCAACAAGAATCGGCTCCCGTAAATAACTTACACTTTGCAAGTTCCTTCTCCTTCGCAGCAGCTTTCCTCTTGAGTTTTGCACCTTGTGCAAAGGTTGATGGCCTAAGAGAACGATGAAATCACTTATGTGCGCACTCTCACAAACAAAACATAAATATGCAAAGTTTATATTATATTTAAATGTAGGATATTTCTATTTCATTTTAAAATTTCCTTAAAGCTTCACATTTGCTCTGAAACTTAGTTAGAAAATACAAACTTGAAGTAAACACAAAAGCATAGAAAAAACAAACAAATGGCCTTTCAGGTTTAACAAAATAATTTGGTTCAAGATACAATAAATGAGAAGGTAAAGGAACCCACAGTTGGCTCGAACATGAAAATTTACATGTTTTCTTTCGTTGTGTCAATTGAAAACATACTGTTCATTGAAATTATGGGTTTTTAGGTATAAAACAAGATAAAAGAGATACTAAATTGGTATTAACTGAGGTGGATTATTACAATGTAATGATGAGTTCATATGTTCAAAAACCTAGAGTATAAACCATTGTCAGGGAAACCAATAATGATAATAAAAAATATGATAACTAATCTTAAGATAGGATAAGTGAATACGAATACTAATCCAAGAGGATAAACTAAGACATGATAACATATTTCATAAATTCTAACAATTACCTCTGTAATATATCTATATTTTTTTTTCATAAATCTAACAAAGAGTACAGAAAAAAAAAATTGATAGAAGGGGTGTGGCTACAAGCTTCCGTGCTCATGTAGTATGCCCACCCCTGTAAATGTAATTGAGATGAAAATAGGGAAGGACAAAGATGATTCTGATCATTAACAGTTGGAATTCTATAAAAGACCCATTTGTTTTCATTGGAGGAAATAATGGCCAAAGCATGAGTAACTTACTGTGACAATGAGTTCGCCTCCTTCAAAAGTTCTTTTATTTCTCTATGTAACTTAGCCTTTTCTTCTTTGTCGGATCCACCCTGAAGCAAAAGCATAAAACTAAATGAAATTAATATCATAATGTAACAGTCAATATGTTAGATATGTTTTTTGTAAATCAAAGAAAAGCTAATAAACAGAAAATTTATGGTAGAAACAAATTGCAAGATCACCGGAGCACCATGCAAAGGCTCTCTCTTGCACCTGAAAAGTTCACAATCTTTTAATAGAAATATTAGTGGCACTTGGCTCAAGCGTGCTTGTCACTATCTTAAGATTTAGTAACACGAGAAATGATGAAACTATAAACCATATATGGATGAAAACTAGCAATTTAAATTGGAGCCTTTACAAACTTACCATTAAATGCCTTAGTTTGTAAACACAACAACCCATACCTTGGGTATAGCATTTTTTGCAAATAAAGACAACAATCCTACAACAGCCTAAAATTGTCTTACTGGAGTTTCATGACAGCTTTCTTCAATCTCGACCATGGGAAATCAAGAAGGAAATTCAAATTGAAAATTTCCAAGGCTTGATAAAAAAAGTCAAAACTACAGGGTCATCCTGATCCACTATAGGTTTCATTAGCAAATGCTGGACCAAAATCACAATGGCCCAACCCAGAGTTTGGACTGTTTCCTCTAAAAGAGCGGAGGGGATATGTAACAGCACGTCCATGGAGAAGACAGTTAAATACACTGCGGCATTTGTTAATAGGAAATAAATCAATGATTAATGGGAGCATGAGATAGACAAGGGTAACAGAGGCAATTGTGTATATTACATCACCAAACTTGGGACCAAGAGCTCTGGGGGCTGAAGGTATTCTATTTGCTGACACCATCTTATTCATCTTCTGCATCCTTTGTGAGTATTCTGGCTTTGTGCCATGTACCATTATTTTATTTTTTTTCTGGTTTCGTGACATACTATTCATTTTCTCTAAACAAGGTAAATCAGTAAACCAAACATGAAAATTCAGAACCTAGTTACCCATCCTATACATTTTTTTCAAGGAAACAACTGCATAAAAGCATGGAATCAAAAGAGTTTTGAAATGCGAAAACTATTCTTCTTAAAATGTTAAACTTAAACATAAGGAGTGCATATAAACAAACTGTTCCCAGAATCCTATTATAATTGTGAAAAGGATATCAATTACCATATCAAGAAATAGCATAAAAATAAAATAACCAAAGCTCCAATTAAGCAAATGTAAGCCAAATCAGATATATCCCAAACCAAACATCCAAAAGCAAACAATACTAGCATCACTAACTGAATCCCTTTAAATTGTTAGAATAATGAAAAAGGAAAAGATGAAAGAGGGAGATAACCTTCTTGAATTGATCAATCCGCTGAGAAGCAAAGTGAAAAGCTAGAACAACAAAAAATATGAAAGGAGCTGCTAGTGACGTCTGATGTTCTTCACTTGCTTTGTCTACCATCCTCACTTCAATTTAAAGGCTCAAAAATTGATGCTATGAAAACAGACCAAACCAACACAAACCTGTAAAGTATAAGAGAGTGGTTGAACCAGATGGCAGTCTGAATATATACACACAAAGATAAAAACTTAGACAAAAAAAATCAAACCAAGTACCTATCAATCAAAAATTCTTGTCCAAAAGTCACAAGATTCATAAGCAATTATTAAAAATACATTGAAGGGGAGGGCAGAAAAAGGAATTTACAAAATGATATAGTAACACGTTGAATGTAAATACAGAAAAAAATATGTAACAACCAAATCAAAACCAAGAAGAAAGCACTGATGAAAATAATAGGCATCACCATTCCCACAAAAAAGATGCAGAAAAAAAACAGAAGAGAATAAATCTAAAATAAAAAAAAAATTGACTCTAGTGAACAAAATTTCCAAATAAGTTACAAATACAAAACTGAAAATCAAAATTTAAGAGAGAAGACAGTACTTGAGAGAATTGGAAAAAAACGGATAAATCATACCTAGGAACAGCGGTACCAAAGAGCATTAGGATTAGGGCTGTGGCAAAAGCAAGTGTTTATGTTAGAATGAGGAAAAAGTCATAAAACGAAGTCATTAAAAATGACAAATGTTATTTGGAGACTAATTCATAGAACAATTTGCACAACAATAATTTTTGTGTTTATCACTCTTGGACATAATTTATTACATATCATAATGATAGAATAAGATAAACAGAAAGAATATTATATAAATTAGTGATGCATGACATATCATATAAGACCCTAATGTAATAGCTAAAAAAATTTATATCATACATAAAACCATGAAGTTATCATTCTTAAAAGTTGCATAAACAATAAATTTAATAAATTTTAATCAATAAAATAACATTTTATTATTAATTTTAATAGAAAATGTGTTATTAATACTATAGTCAATGAAAATGGAGCCATGGATGATTGACAGACTCACAAAATTAGTTCTTTTCACAGCATGTAATGATATAAAATTAGGTATTGTGGTTCCTATTTGAAGAATTATATTTCAAGTGCATTTTTATTTTGGTTAAAGATTCCAATTTGTGGAGTTATATTAGAAGTGTCTCTTAAGTACATTGCTTCTCCATAAAGACTACAAATAGCTCGTTTGTGAACCATCCCCTCTTTGACCAACAACAATTGACAATGGTGAGTCCAGCAAAAAAATTAATGATTTCAATGTTGATGTCAATGGTGAGTCCCCGAGACAAACCGCAAGAAAGGGAGGGGCCTAGAAGCCACTAGCATATATCCATAAGGGCTATCTGTCCCACTGCTCACTACGAAGTATGGATTGGATTCCACCGTCCTTTGTCTATTTGAGCAAACCTCATACCCATCCAAAACTACGCTCTTCTAAACAGAGATTGTGATTTAGACATTTACCTTAATTAGTACTTTTGTTTTGGTCTGATTTATTTATTTAATTAAAGTAATAGCCTAGAACCTACTGGTTCCAAATGTTATATTATCTTCAACTTCAGTTATTGTTTAATCTTTTGTATTGTGTTGATCTCTAAATTTGGTTGTGTTGAGAATAAATAAGTAATCTAAAGTCTTCTGCATTTCATTTTAGAAAATCTAATTCACTGGAAGTTGTCATGAGCTTGAATATAGCCTTTTTCAAGCATAATTGAATCTCAATAATAACACTGCTAATTAAGAACAGTAGCAATGGGAGAGGAAGTGTCCTTTTCTTTCTTCTACCTTCATAGATGAAATAAACCGTGACAGTAGCATTGACAACAATATTAACCAAAAACTTCAGCACTAAAAAGCCCCAAAGCTGAGCAGGCTCTACATGTCTTTAAAGAATATCTTCAACACCAACAAGAATTATGGGAGAGTTATCATTATGAGTTTAATCTCCTGAGTATTTGGAACTTATAATTTCGTGGGTGAAATTATTTTTTTAAGTCTTTTTGGCTAAATACTTGGATAATTTTCCTATAGCAACACCACATATTCTTATCCAGCACAGAATCCATTAAGCAGGACATGTATAAACAGCATCAAAGCTAGAAAAGTCATACAAATTACAATCAAAAGTAGTTCATGGTTAAAAGTTAATACTAGTGAATCAATACACCTAATGCTAGACTAACAAACTATAAGAACTAAAATATAATCAAAAGGCTACGGGGCTGTAACAATACATAATTGACCACAGCCACAAGGTTAAAAGAAAATTAGGCATGCTATACACACAAAGTAGAGAGCGAAATCAGAAAGCATTTTGGTGACTGGCCTAAAACCTGGTAATATGTTGTTTGGCAAACCCAACCTAGCCAAGCGCACACATCGAAATCAAATATAACTCCATACAATGATCAACCCCAATCACCATATAATGATAGCAAATATCTCTTAAAAACGCTGAACAAAAATAAGCACACACACGATATATAATCATAAGCACACCCGCACAAAAATAAGACCCCAGAAATTAACAAAAGGGGAAAGAAATTTGAAGAACGAGTAATGAGAAAGATGAAGGAAGGTAGGTTTACACACCCTAAGAGACTATACATGTTTTTCGAGATCGATGAATGTGCTTCAATGGCGAGAGGAAGACTACGGTTCCGTGGTCACCCTCACCCAAAATCTGAATACTATATCAGCCTGCAAATCTTCTGGAACAATGCGTACCCAGTACAAGATTTCACTTTTTTTTCTTGCTTTTTTCCTTTTTTTTTTCTTACTTAAATGAAAAATAAATAAATAAATAGAAAACAATAAAAGATTTTTCTACATACTTATATTTTAAAAGTGATTTGTAAGAAGAGAAGACCGTACATGAAATGCATTTTTAAATATAATATTTGTTAAAAAATTACAAAAAATGTATTTTAGAATTTAAACGATTTATAGAACATGAAAACATAATATTTAAAAGAATTGTATGGATTTAAAAAAAAAACAATTATAAATTTTGATTATCTCACATATTAAATGGGGAACTAATATTATTATTTTACTCCTTACATAAAATTTACAAATGTGGGTTAATTTTCTTTCAAAATTACGAATTTTATTTTAAAATAATTACGTAATAAATTATCGTTCGAAGTGTGCACGACTTCGATTTGAAAAATTCTTCAAAAGCGTGTATGACTTCATTAAAATATTAATTAACTTCATGTCGGCTGGATTAAGTTTAGTTAATACTTAAATTAGGATAATTAAAAATATAATTATGAAGTTATATCAGAAGTTAGCGACTCTTGCGTAAATGCATTAAAAGTGAAGTTGTTTCCACTTTTAACGATTTGAATATGAAATCGTGGGCTTCATTGGCAATTTCAGTTTATTGAAGTCGTGAACTCACTTAACGAGATAAGTGTAAATGCATCACAACAGTTGTACCCACTCCCCATCATCACAATACTATAAATATAATACATAATGCAAACTTTGTTTTCACGCAATCATTCGACTAATTTACAGACTACTTAGACATCTATCTAACAGAAGAAAAAGGAGAATTAAAATGAACTTTGTAAGAAAACAAAAATTCAGATTTCAATTTGTCATAATATCAAGGAGGTAGTGGCAGATCTTAAAAGAGGCAAGGAGGTCATGGTATCCTCAAACTTTTTTTTTTTATTTTATGCATTTAAAAAATTTAAAAATTTTAAATTATATATTTTAAATTATATATAGTGGTAAAAAAATTGAATTTTTTAAAATTATATGTAGTTTAAATTTTTTTAATTGTATGTAATTATTTAAAATTTGTGAAAATTAAATTAAATACTTATTTTTATAAAACACAACACTTTTAATGTCAATAAATAAAAATACAAAGTTAAATATAATAATGAACAAAAAAAATGTTAAATATGTTTTTGGTCTCTTAACTTTAAGTGAAAATTGAAATTAGTTTCTCCTCAAACTTTTAGTGTAATGTAGTCCTCAAACTTTATAAATATGTGAATTTAGTCATTTTAACCAAATTTTATTAAGTTTAGTTGACGTTACAAATGCGTTTCATAGTAATATTTGAGTTAATATTGAAGCGAAAATGTATCAAATATTATTATGAAATGTGTTTGAAACATAACATAAACTTAATGAATTTTGATTAAAAGAATTAAATTCACACATTTCTAAAGATAAATGACTAAATTGGTAAAAAAATTTGAAAATAGACTAATTCCAAATTCTATTAAGACTTAAGAGACCAAAAACATATTTAACCCAAAAAATATTATTAAGATGTTTTTTATTTTATTTTTCACATATTATTCTCATCACTCACCCTCAATTGTTTACTTTTGTTTCTAAAGAAAAAAAATATTTATTATTTATGTTCTCATTTCTCATTTATTTTCTCTCATACTTAAAGAAAATAAGAAATATAAATGTGAGTTAATTGCACTTCTTTTTATTTTAATTATTAGATGTTGTTTATCTTAATTATTAATTATTAGATCTGTAAGAAAAATTACATAAAAAATGAGAAAATAAAATTAAAGAAAAAACATATTTTCTTATAAAAAAAAGGTGTACACTTGTGTAATAGTTTGATCTATAAATAAATAATAAAGATACTTAATAATAAATATATTTAGTTTTCATTTTGCCGACTTAATACTCTTTTGGATTAATGTTAGACACGTTTTGATAATTTAAATATAGTTGTGAGAACTTAAAAAATATTTAAGAGTAGTAATAGTTTTTATATAAAAATAATAATATTTTAATATTTTAATAAAAAATATTTATTTATAAATAGATTTCTAATAAATAACTTAAATTCACTTTTATAAAACCATCATCTCTCTACAAATTTATTCTAAATTTTCCTTTGCCTTCTCTCTAGATTCTTATTCTCCACCTTTACATCTTGAAGATTAAAGATGGCAAGATCAATCATGGTGAGGAACTCAACTCATTCATCTTATCCAATAGTCAGATAAAGTAATCGTGGTGAGGAACACAACTCATTCATCTTATCAAATAGTCAGATAAAGTAAGTTTTCTATTTACCCCTTTTGAGACAATTTCGTTCTTTGAGTTGTATGTGGGTTTTAGGGCTATACATGTGTCTTAGAGGTGCTCTTGGTGAATCTCTATTGTTTTATGATCTAAATAATATGTTCAGGTATCTAATTGGGGTATTTGTTGTCAAGTTAGGTTTTTATGTATGAAATGGAGCTCTGACGAGCATCTATAAGAGCAAATACAGTTTAACCAAAATAATAGAAGCTATTTATTTGAAACCTATTGTGCTTTGGTTTATGACTATGGAAATTTTGTAATTTGGTTGAATTGAATGTGTTGTATGATGCGCATTAGCTGGGTCGAAACCATGTATGTTGCGTTTAGATGAATTGATTATGTCAATTGAGTTGTATATGAGAAAACATTAATTGTTGGTGTTGGTCTTAATGAATGATAACTAGGTCTTTATGGGTTTGAAGTGGTATATTTGACAAGTTGAATTTGGGTATAAACTGCAAAGAGGTAAAGAAAATACTATTTGAAACCTAGAGGAATAAACTTGTCATTCACTTGAGCTGTGTTATATCTTTTATGTGTGAATTCTTATTTGTTGAGTGTTTGGTTTCAAAAGATTTGTAACTTTATTTCAATTGGTAGTATAGATTGTGTTTGTCTTTGTAGAACTGAGTTTTTGTTATTGATAAGAACTCCTCTATGAGATATTTGATTGATTAGATTAGACACTTCTTTAACTATAATATTTATATATTATAAATTTATGAAGTTTATTCAATGGGAAGTAACTAAAAAAGAATCAAATTGCTCAATTAAAATACAAAGAGAAAGTTTTAGTCTGCGATGCCCCGCCAGACACACATCTAAAAGTGTCGTTGGATGTCACTTAAATATTTGCTTCAAATTTTAATTGACACAAAACTTGAATATAAAAGTTTTGATAATCATTTCAAGTAAAATGACTTATTAAAGAATCTCTTAACTTTCACATCACCTCTACTTTTGTTTTAGTTTATTATGATAATAAGGTTATCATTTAAATTGCTTCAAATTCTAACTATCAAGAGAGAACTACACATTTGAAAATTGACTTGCATTTTATTGAAGATGAAGTTACCAAAATAATTCTCAAACTCATTAATTTAATATTATGACATGTTTTCCATTTACAAGATAATATAAGTTCTTACTCTTACTTCTAATTAAGAATTAAATATATAGATATTTAGAAAACATTTTTTTAAAACTATTTTAGCATGACAATATCAAGTTTGAAAACATGATTAACTCTAAAAAAATATATTTAAGAAAACCTTTTTTCTAAAGAACTATAATTTAGAACGTTGTAAGCTTAAATTTGTATGATATTAGATTTATAGATCATTTGCAACCAACATTTTTATATTATGAGTTTTTGAAACTTTAAAACAAGAATGTATTATATTTTTTCTATAAATAAAATATATTAACTTTTTTTACTTTTATTTATGTAATTTTATTCATCTTATAAAATAATATAACTAAATATATTATTCGTTACATACTATATTGAATATATCTCGTAATACTAAAATTTAATTATATAAAATAAAATATTTTAAATGTTTATAAGTTGTTGTACAAAATGTGGTGAGTTACTTCTTTTTTTTAATGTTGATATTAGTTTTGTTTTTTTATTAAATTACTTTTTAATTTTTATATTTAATTTTTGTTAAAATAAAAAATAAAATAATTTGTTGATGGCATGTTGATTTGAAATTCTTCAATTTTTTTTTATTAATATTAAATACATGATAAGTTATTTATTATTGTTTGATATCTCGTAAAACATTAATATTCAATGTTTTAATATATAGTATTTTTGTAAATTTATTAATGCACAGATCCGTTAGAATATGAAATTATTAATTAAAATATTTGTTGTATCTCATATACTAAATTAATTTTTGGTGTGATTGGTATTTAATAAAAATATAGTCACAACTTTAAATATAAAGATGACATCAAAACATATAACGTCTTGATAATTTAAATACTAACTTAAAAAAATTAAATATATCATGGTGGGATACATTTGTTTGTTTTCCTTTGATCTTATCTAAAAAATAATAATAATTTGTCTATAAGATATAAAATTGTTTTTACCTAAATAATATATAAGATCGATAATGATGAATACAAATAAATGCAAACAAATTACTTAAAACAAATTGCATTCCAAACAAATATATTTATATAAGTCACACATATTATGGATTGTATTTTAATTATTTTTTACAGTTTTCTTAATTTAGAACTTATTTTGCACTAACACTTTTTCATGAGAATATTTCCAGATATGTTATTATGTTGTCTATTTTAATCTATCCTTTTCAATATATTTAATTCTAAAACTTAATTTCTTTTTATTTTAAGAAATGAATGATCAGTAGTTAACTGTAACATTATATATAGTATAAAATATTCATCATAAATTAAAGAATATAATTAAAATTTATAATTTAAAATATTTATTTATAATTTATTATAATAAGCAAAGAAATATAATTAAATTTTAGGGCACATGTTCGTTCATCAATTTACCTTATCTAATAGATAGAAGATCATTAAAATATAATGCTTCCCTCACACACAAATGTATAAGCTACATCTACCTATAATTATTCCCTCTCCCAATAATTATTTTATTCGATGTTAAAGATGTGGATCTACATGCATTGTGCATGTATTCCTACTAATTTGTTATGAATTTAATTGTTATAAAATAAATAAAAATTACTTTTGTTGAAAGTTTCATTTTAAGACACTGATTAGTGCAAAGAATAGTAACATAATAATTCATACATTAAACTAAATATATATTTTTTTCTATTTTATGTGATTATTTCTTTAAATAATTAAAAAGTTCTGTTACCAAATCATTAATTTAAATTAATAATAATTGCTTTTGAAATTTAATCATTACTTATTTTATATATTTTGATATTTTTTATTTTACATTTAATAGTGTGGAAATTCATTCAGAACATACAAATCATCAATCATTAACCATCTAATAATGAATTTATCAGTATTTGTTTTTTATAAACAAGAAACATGATTTTACAAACATACCCCTGCGAAGCCCAAAATATCTCATTCCAAACTTCACGTGGCGTGATACTCGTATTCCCGTGGCATCTTGGTAATATTGCAGACCGATACGAGGGTAAAATAGTCATTATAATAAATCAGTGACGCGTGCCAATAAATTCTCAAAACACAGTGCACAGTGCTAAAACTCTAAAGCAACCCCTCTCCTCTCCAAATCACACACACAAAGGAAACACATTGATTTCAAGGTGTTGTTGGGAGCGAATGATTTTGCAGCACACGGATCGTTGACGTGGCAAAAGATCGTCGAAATCCCGCGTAAAACCCCAACTTCAATTTTTTCGCGATTCGATTTTCACTTGCGTTTTCTCTACACTGCCCCTCCCCACAACCCTTCTTATCCCCTCCCATCGCGCCCAAACCTCACAGCACAACGTGCACTTTCACTTTTTCATCTCTCTCTTTGAAACCCTTCCTTTCGCTCTTCGCTAATTCCACACCGAGACTCTCCGTTTCTATCAATTTTCGCCATGCCGAAAGTCAAAGCTGATACTAAAGCTGCTGATAACAGGTATCGTGTTGTTGATTATTCCTTGTTGTGCTTGAGATCTGGTTTTTTAGATCTTATTTTGGATTTTTTTTCTGTGATTTAATGTTTGTTGCTATGCGTTTAGGTTGAAGCGCAAGGGCGCTGGCGCTGGTAGGAAACAATCGAAGAAGGCTGCTAAGGATCCTAACAAGCCGAAGAGACCTCCAAGTGCTTTCTTCGTTTTCATGTGCGGTTTTCTTTGAATTTTGTTCATAGATTTATTTTGTTCGGTGTTGATTTGTGATGTATTTTTTTTTGTGATACTAACTTGAGGTTTTTCTGATTGTTTTAGGTCTGAGTTCAGAGAGCAGTTCAAGAAGGAACACCCAAACAACAAATCTGTTGCTGTTGTGAGTTTCCTTGTTTTTTCTGTTTTGTTACTAGAAGATGACTGATTTTTCCTTGATTTTTAACTTCTTATGTGCATCTTATTTAATAACTATTTAGGTTGGCAAAGCTGGTGGTGACAAATGGAAATCTCTGTCTGACGCGGTGAGTCTTTATTTCTGAAGAGAATTTTGTTGATTGTTTGCCTGCAATGGTTGGGACCGCTAATTAATAATTATGCAAAGAAAGTTGTTTCTGATATATTGTGCTGGTTTAATTGTTTCAGGAAAAGGCACCCTTCATTGCTAGGGCTGAGAAGAAAAAAGAAGAGTATGAGAAGAGCATCTCGGCGTATAATAAGAAATTGGTAAATGTATTTTCTTATATATGGTTGTATTATTGTTGTTTTTAATGTAGTCTAATTGATATTTGATTTTGATGTTTAGGAAGGAAAACATTCAGAGGAAGAAGAATCTGACAAGTCGAAATCTGAGGTTAACGACGAGGAGGAAGATGAGGTAAAATAATTTAATCATTGATTATAATTTGTGCTGATTTGTGCTATGATTAATTAGTTACTTAATTATTTTGTTTGTTTTCTTTTGTAGGAGGATGATGAAGATGATGAGTGAAATTTGCTACATGTGATGGAGCCTAGGTTGATGTGGGAAAAAATATTTTGAATAGATGTTGGGTTTAGTATTTGATAGGAAGGTTCCCAGCCCAAATCACTTTGATAATTAGTTTCGGGATTTTTATTTGTTCTCTTTAGTATTAGGTTAGTGCACAATTGAAACTAGGGTCGAGTATCAAGATTATGTACTTAAAGTCAATGCTATGATGATACATTTCCAGTTAATTTTCGAAGAAATTCTATTCTGCCTTTTTATTTTCTTATTTTGTTGTCTTGTGATATTTTGTGTTATGCAACTTTTTGATTTTTTATTAAGTAATATAGAAGAATCTATACTTTGACTTTTAAAATTTGAGATTACACTATAAGTTTTCAATCACATTTTATAAATTACTGGACCTTCATCCAGTGGGATTCAACCTCGAATTTCTCATCTCCACTCTTCCATATTCCATATTTTTTGCCTATACGAAATGACATTGATTTAAAGGTTATGCACAGTGTGATCATCTTTTATGATTCAACCAAGAACTTGAGTATGAAATGTGACCATCTTTTATGATTTTAAGAGTATGGAGCAGTGAAAGCGCATTTTATGTAGTGATTATGCTATTGAGATTCAGATTTAATGTTTTGTCGAGCTTTGTGCAGTGAAAGCATGATTTTGTTATTGAACTCCAAATTGATAGTTGGTTTTTTAATAGTTTTTTTTTACCTTGTGAGTGATTGTGGTGAAAAAGTGGTTGATTAATGTTCATTTTTTAATTTGACCTCATGTTATGATTTTATGATATTAGTTCATCCTTGGCCGAGTCATAACAGATCGATTCATTATTTAAGAGGAAAAATGGTAGGTTTATATACATTACTCAATATAAATCCAAAACTTCAATAATTTGGTCTTCCGTCGTTAGAAAAAATATAAATACAACTAAGCTAAACACATTACAAATGTATAACGCAAATTTGTGGTTCAATCGGTGAGTAGATGCTCTTAATTCTTTTTTTCCCGTTCAGCAGTCTGCAGTACATGGTTTGCCAATAATGAAAACGATTTTGCTTCATCTTGCATTTCTGTTGTTCGGAGGTTGATTCCCTGCCAAATACGAAAAATAACATATACCAACCAAATTTCTCAAGTGTACTGAGTAGCTGTTTATGCTTAGAATGTTACAAAAAAAATATTATTTATCAACAAAGATACCTGTAACTTTTTCATGTTCTCCTGCAACTTGCTTTGTGCCAATTTAGCAGCGCTTGTTTCCTGCAGTGTCAGATTAAAAGATTAAAGCCTGGTTCAAATGAATAAATAACTGTTCCTGCAATGCATGATTAAACGTGCTTGCTTACATTGGAGTAGGAAAACCCATATTTCTTCTTAATTTGATCGACTGCACCAGCTTGCTCATCTTGTGGTTCTTCTTTACCCGATGTTTTCTGGATTTTGCCCTTCATCTCTTTTAACCTTCCTGCATATTCAACTTCAACTAATTTAACTAGCAGCATATAAGATAGCACTTTGATAATCTTCAGCCAATTAAAAATTAACATGCAGTCTTTGCTTGCCTGAGTTAACTGGTTGTGAAAAGGAAATCTAGAAAAGACTGGAACAGAAGCAGTATCTAATATAAGATAACTACTTCGTCTGTAGTTAGAAGTTTGTCACTAGAATAGTGAATTTGTTCCTATGTAAAGGCCTTATGTAATCCTTTCGGTATATACTGTTCTCATAATTAATACACATCGTATTTTCGGTTTTACCCTACGCAAAGATTTTCTATGAAATTTTAGGTATGCCACCTACTTCTAACTTTGAAATCCAGCCACTATTATGTTGTTCCTTTATGCAGGTCAATGGGATGGTGGTAATAGGTTTGGGTGGTTGGCAGAAAGTTATAAGTTGAAGTCTCAGCACTGACATTTGTACTAAGCAGAAAATTTTTCCTTTTGTGCAGGGAAAATGCAGTGTCCATATGCTGAAAAAGGGCTAGAGCAGCCTAGAAGACACTCTAAGGACAGTCTTGGACAATGTACGCTAAATGAAGGGTATTGCAGTTTTTTCACTCTTCTCCCAAATCAAATGATAAAATTAGTGATCATATGAGCAAATATTTCATCCCAATCCCAGTAGTTCAAGTGCACTAACCTTTCAAAGCCAGAAACTTTGCAGGCAATTTCTTCTTGTTAAAACCTCCCAATATACCTTGATCTTTGCGTTTTTCTTCATGATCATCTAGGTCAATGTCATCTGTACACAAGGACACCAATAAAATGATTGTTTATTTATCCACATGATACAAAAACGAGAATCTGCCTTAGGAAGCAGTCGATTTATTTACCATTTGTATTTTCTGATCAGCAGAGTCAATGAAAAGGTCATATATTCATTAATATAAATAGACAATTTCTGTTTCTTCGTTGTAGGCTATATAATATTCAGTAGCTCATATCTAAGGGACTTCCGTACCTATATTTAATTCAAGCTCATCTTCATCAACAGTCAGATTATCATTATTATCAGCATCACATGGAAAATTTTCAGTTGAAAAGATAGCTGAGAGTTTCTGGATACTTTCTTTAGAATCTTCAGTTTCCAAGATTGGAGCATGTTTTTCTTTACTGCCAGTAAAATCTTTGATGACAGAGCTGAATATACCCTGAGAAGACCAAAATGAAGATCAAACACCTTTTATCACAAAGATAATGAATATCTCTGTCTATCTATCTATCTATCTATATATTTTAAAATATACTATTTATACTATTTACCCTTTTCTTTTCCTTATTTATGACTGGGCTAGGGACCAGCTCTTCTTGTGAAAGCATCATTCCTTTTCTGTAGATGCAGCTAATAGAGTCCAAAGGCCTGGAAGTCAACAAAATGTAAAAATGAGGGTACTAATGTTACACTTTTCATCTTCTCTGTGAGGAATATTATTCCAATATCCATAACCACGTATTTCTCTGTACTATGCATAAGAGCAAGAGATAGATAAGAAGATTTACTGTGCCATCTTGACTCTTGAGCCATGTATTGTATATAGTTATTACCTGAAAATATTCCTTTGGACCAACAATGAGACAACAAAAATTTCCTGGTCACCATTCACCTGTAAATGGAACTAATACTTTAATATATAACTTCTAAAGAAAATTGTACTGGTAAAAAACAATGCTCATACCAAAACAAGATCTCCTTTGGATGAAGAACATATCTGGCTCTCAGAAAATGACTTTGATTTTGGAGGAGAGTAACTGAAACCTCTAATTGAAGTCTCCATAACCAGGGATAACTCTGGCAAAGACCTACCATATAAAATATGTCTATGAATTAAACTATTTTTAGCAAAAAGAGAAAGAAGAGAAAGTACTTGACATCACTTAAAACTTGGAATAACTGAAGTTCTTTATATCTCCCAGAAAAATACAGAAATAGTCCAAATTCCAACTAATACAGTATAAAGCCCTTGAATATCGAAATAATAGGCCTCATGCTGGTTTTTGTACTACTACAAAACCAATTGCTGTTTTAATCATTCTCGAAAGAAAAATAGCAGTAATTAAAAAATTCAAATAAGATTATGCATTTTTGCTTGTCTGACTTGAAAAGCACACCGGGGTATACCAGAAAATGATGGGAGATCAACAATACATTACAAACAATGATATATTTTTCTTAACTTTTGACAGTGAAAAACTATCCTCAAAATAGGTGGAGTTATCACTTTAACAAATGAGAAAAAGCACCACCTTAATTCTACTTTTCCAGTAGTGAAAATAAGTACGACGCCAACATCAGAATGGCTGTAGAATGTTGATGCCCAGCAACATGATGAAGAATTGAACTTTTTCTTGTATAGCACCTTTTTAACTCCCTGGAATACATCATGGCAAGCATTAGCTGATATTTTTGTTATTCATGACTCCTGGTTATGGATGTAAGGAATTCATGCATCACCTGAATCGCATGCACCAATGAATATACATACAAAGCTTTCTCAGAACAAAGCAGAATATACTGCTGTTTCGTTGTTGCATCATCAATATGGTTCCTTTCGCTCAAGTCTAATCCATCTTTTGTAATTGATCCTTTGACCTGTTCACCTTGTCCATCTGTGTACCACAACAATATTTCTTTTACCATTTTCAGTAATTTCTTTCAGATCAATCAAGAACAGTGTTGAAACTTTGATCCTTAACAGAATGAGCATCTTTACGACTATATATCAATGATTGATAATTATGCCAACCACACACTCTTACCCAAAACGTTCATAAATAGAGCTTTAGAGGGCTTCTTGGGACAAATATTTCCTCCTAGTGTGTTTCCATTTTCTTTATCTAGTGCCATAACAGATGAATCTTTTGTTCCAACTGCCAAAATGTTTTTTTCAAAACCATGTAAACTGCAGGTTAGGAACTGCAGAGAGATGATACCAGCAGAAATTTCACTTGCAATATGTTTCTGGTATAACAAAGTTGGCCCATCTATGTTAAAAACTGAAACCTGCAGCAAAATGGATGAATAAACGTTACTGCATAAAAGTTATTTAGGAAAGTCAATAAACAACTATAATGTCAAAACACTAGGAACACAAAAATAGGTAGTCCTATGCAATATCTGTTGATCATTTGTCAAAGCTCAAGTAGCAAAACATTTAGCAATTACCACCCAAACATATGATCAAGGAACAGAAATCTGCTAGAAACTTGCACAAAGGAGAGACACAATATGCTCCTTTTTGGTGATGCTAAATGGTCCATTATTTGTTAAGTTGTTTAATGAAGTTGTTTACGCAGTCCTATGATCATTGGTATGTGTAGTGGCCCTTTATAGTTGCATTAGTGCTGGAGTGGTTAGTCTGGCAATTATGCTTGTGGGAATATCGTTGGTGAAGACCATTATGTTTATCTACTGACCTATAAATTGAGGTTTTCTATTTCTTTTAGTATAACTGCAAAAGCCCTATCTTTTAAAATATGCTTTTTGGAATTTGTACCTTAAACTAATTTCTTTGAATACTTGGACTATCAAGCTAGGACCATATTTCCAAAATTCAAAAGAAAAGTAAAAAATTATCTCACATGTCCTTGATCAGAGCCAACAGCAAGATGCATTGAACTGGGATCCATGTTCATTGAAATAATGGCACCAGTACTCTTTACATGTTTCACACTTTGGATTATATGATCAGTTCCTTTCTTTGCACCCCCTGTAAAAAAAAAAAAAAGAAAAAAAAAAAAGGAACTCAGTATTGATTAATATATGAATCATGCAAGCCCTCTGATAAATGATAACCAAGCAAAAGGTATGTGTTAGTGATACCACGTACCAGTAAGAGACATGAAGCTGTTAGTTGCATATGGTTCAGGTTTGAATCTAAAGATGCAAATCTGTACATCATGTTTACGACAGACATATTAAAGGCAGGTGGGAATGATGCGAGAGAGAAGGAAATTATCATATCGAGGAACCTCACCATTCCACTTTGGTCACCAGAAGCAAGAACTGGAGAGTTGCTATCAAAGTATAATGCTGTCAATGGTATCCCACTTAATGAACAGTCATTTTCACTCTGGATTGAGATGGAGGAAACAAATCATAAAAAACTCAATAAATAAGTAAATTTTTTACATGGAAAAGAATAAAAATCGCCTTTATCCCTAGAGCTTGCTTGTGCTTAAAGTTGATAATATCTTGATGTGTAACATACTTAGCTAGCTATTCAACATTTACTTGGTTAAAGAGATTTGTAAAAGCATTTTGAAATTTCCTTATCAATCCAATACTTCAACACAACATTGGCATGATTAGCCAATGAAATCAATAACTCTAACTATCTAGACAAATAAGTTGGCTGATGGTTTGCATTCATGAAAGTAGCTTCTTTTTGAAAGAGGGAAATATTCCACAAGAAGACTAAAGGAGCATTTCGCATATTATGCAGGCAATTTGTGTATAACAAACGGGAGGTTGTTAGTAAAGCTAACTTTTTTGTATGGATTATTTTGTTGTACAAACTAATTATTTCTTTCCACTGAATGCAACTTGAGAGTAGGTGTGACTGATAAAAGTATTACCTGTTGCTTCAATTGCAAAATCGGAACGAAAATGGGGCATGAAGCATCCCAGAAGGTTATGGCTCCATTGCTGTGTCCAGTTATGTACAAGTTTTGAACTTTGGAAAATCCAGTAAATTTGGCCGAACTTAGGCTAATTCCATCCTTCTGATTTGTTTCAACAGGAACAAACAATGGATAGCTTTTGAACAGCTGTGTGTAGTACTATGTGACAAAGACAAACAAGGTCCAAATCAATGGATTTACAAAAAGGTGGACTGCAAACAGAATGAGCATGGTAAAGCAAAAATTATAGTTTCGGAACCATATTACCTCATCTTCAAAATTAAACACATTAGAATTGTTGGAGATGAATTTTGCTGTTGTGATGCTTGATTCTATCAGTGGTAACTTCACAGTTACTTCCCTTGGAAGTGAAGGCGTGGACTTAGATTGGCATTGTAGCAGATACTTCTCAATCAAACTATCGTCATACAAATATAGATGGCCTGACTTCCCAAGCAAAATGAAAGAATCTTGTTTATGCTTGCTTTGCTCAGGTGAAGTTAATGATATGATCTCCATGTCAGTACAACATTCAGAGAGATGAAGTCCGAGTTTAATTGTGCGAGATTCTGTATTCTCATTCAGCAACACTACCTGCCTCATACAATCACATAAGTTAGTCTAATGTTAAGAATAGAACTTTAAACTTAACTCAATTTTACTGATATCAAGATCTAAACATCTCATTTAGCTAAATGGGAAAACTTTATAGTGAAAAGTGGTGCGTGTTAATTTAGAAAATTATACCTAGTTCTAATTCTTTGAACAAAGGGTGCGTTATGCCTTCTGAAAATCAAAGTTCCTGTAGTTTGTAATGGTAAACTCTAGTTTTATTTGTTTCAGAAAAGGACCATCATTTAGGAATAACTCATTATAAAGAAAGATATAGAGACAGAAATGTTCAAATAATTTGTACTGGGACAAGATATTTTGTTACAAATGCTCTGAGCAAAGCATTCAAATACCTGCACCAAGTTTGCAATAGCATAGTCAGAAGCTCCCATAACATATAGTCGACTAGCCTTTCCTCCAGCATAAACCCATTTTATTGATCCTATGGAGATTTTGTCTGACTTATATCCTAAGTTAAGTTTGAGAAATGGAGTGTTTTGAGAACTACATTCAGATGATGAGGCATTTCCAATATTTACAGAAGGGATGCTCCAAATGAAGAGCTCTCCGTTGTTATACCCTACAGCTACTTTACTTCCATATGGACACACCCAACATGCCGAACTCACTTTTTTTGTTTCATTATGCAGCTGCAACATATTTCCACCACTTCTTAAAATAACTCTACTTTCCTGAACATCCCATAATATCATTTGACCATTTCTAAAGATTATGAGAACCCTGCAATGGAACACATAAGAGAACATAAGTTTGAGTGTACAAATAAACGATCAATTAAAAACTATGAACCAAAATATTTATATAACAACATCCTAAGGATGGCTGTGTTTGTGAAGATCACCTCTTACTTTCAGCTGCTGGTTGAGGCAGTATGTGTGTCACAACAGTATCATCAGACACTTCAGAGTTACCTAAACAAAGATAATTAAGGTACTTAAATTGACAACCAGGTGCTTTAAGATTTATAATCATCATCGTGTACTCTTTTCTTCAAATCCAAATTGAGTGTAAGATTTACTTGTACCATGTGAAGTAAAAAGAAAAAGGGTGTAACATGTTTCTCACCATAGGAAGCTGAGAGAGGTATGGTGTATTTCATCTTAACCAAATGACATGATGGTTCTTGATCAAGCATCAAAACTGAAATATCACCATTAGAATGTCCTATGTACCTGCCAACACAGATACATGCAATAAATAACTTACGCAGCTTTGCTTCATATATAGCTTGTTCTGAATTACACTTACTACTTACATATAGAGGCTATGTTGAATAACTGCAAAGCAAGTGATTTCTTCTTTAGCAATATACACATCAGACAGCGATTTCTTGTCGATGTCCCAAACCTAAATGTAAAGGGACACAGGACAATCAATTTGCCGAACAAACTGAGATCTCAAACATGATAATAAAAGTATATTGACACATTACACTGAATTATATCAGCAGAACAAGCTTAAATTCATAGCAACATGAAAAATACAACACATATGAGCAAGTCCCCGTATGTATACTCGCCTCAATATGGTTATTGGAAGTAACATTTATAAGTACACCTTGGTTCTGGATGAACTGCATGCATTAAATATAATAGCATTGTTAATGCATTAAATGCTTGACATTCCTAAAGAAAAAGGAACATTTTTCACAACAGTTTGATGGATAAGGCACATAACCTGTAGAAACTTGCTAGGTTGGGCTTCACTAGATTCAAGCATGGCTTGAGCATTATCTTTTCCATAGAGTTTAATCTGTCCATCCCTTTTTGAAAAACTCACAAAATCAGTTTCAAGTATGAAAACTCACCCATTTCAACAACCTTGTAAATTTACATAGCATGTCCCCTTCCAAGGAATTTTACACTTTTAGTTATCTCTCTGCCACTTAGATGGTTATAGAGGAAGGAGTGCAACAGAAAACTGATTAGAAAGTAACAACTATGAGAGTATATGTTCATTATATGCACTACAATGGCACCTTAGTTTGAATCATTAAGCATGTAGTTGAGGGGAACATACTTTGTAGAAATCGCCAGTATCCTCTGAATGGTGTCGTAGGCGAAATTGGCACCACCAGATGGCACTCCATGATGAAATACCAACCGTGGATCTACATCACTAGCCTTTAATCCATCCGATGAATTTCCACCAGTCTGCATAGAAATTCATAAAGTTCAATGCCTATATTCTTAGTTCTGCTTCTAAGGTTGTAGCTGGTTTTCATACATATACAAGAGTGTTATTTGCATATTATATTTTACTACAATATGATAAAACAGCTCAGAGTTTGAATCATTATTATATTTGTTCGTGACTTCGTGTCATCTTCTAAAAGTAAGTACCATGCATGTTATTTATCTTTTTATGTAATTTTGAAATTTTACATTCAGACCAAAACTCAGAAGAAAGAACACCTAATTCCATTTCATCATATTCACAACTAACAGTATCTTACGCCTGATTACTTCTATTTTCGCCGTATAACAACTACTTTAGTCTCTGAAAGTATAATTCACCTATATATACCTATGAAAGCTTAAAATCCAGAAGAAACCTTTAAAGATGTAATTTGTCTGTCACTTTAGCGGTGCTTCTGTGCAAGACATACTTAAATTTAATCACTCGCAATGACTTTAATACCTAAACTTAACTCAGAAAATTCTAGTTGTTGAAATATCATAGTTCTACTACTAAACCAAAGTAACATAGCATAACTAAATAAATAAAACACCTTATAAAATGATAGGAACTAATTAAGTTCACATACTAAAAGGACTTTTTAATAGTTTTAAAACAATTATTGTTTGAAGATTTTTTTTTTTCGAAATTTTAATATTTTCAGTGTAAATTATCCTTTCATAGGGCCTTGGATTCTAGTGGCAGTGGGTTAACAGATCTTGACCAATATTAACGCATTCAAACATGGGCCCACTCATCAATATACCACCGACCATAATCCTATCCATTTTTTTAAATATATATATATATATATATATATATATATATATATAAACTATCTTTTTTTTTTTTTTTTTTTTTTTTTTTTTTCTCTCTCTCTCGTGTCACCATTAAAATTACTCATTTCACTTTTCGTTGTGTAGTTACTATTACTGTGGAGGATCCTAATTACTTCGAATTGAAAGTTAATTTGGAAGTTAAGTTATCACCTTTCATCGTCATATGGTAAATACGATTTGGTCCTTAAAATGAACTTATTATTTTGAAACGTAAAGCGCAGAAAACATTTACATTTACACAACGTTTGTGTCTGTTTCAGTAAATATCGTTAATGTAATCAATTTTCAACCATGAACAAGTCTTGAAACACAACTCAACCGACCCAAAACGTTTTCCTTTTCTTGAGATTCTGCAGCCCTTCTTTAAAACCAGAAACGTAATACGGTGAAAAGAAAAATAAATTTGGATAAAAAAGAATCTGTCACGTTATAAAAAAAATATTATGTAAAATATTTAAGAAACCCAGTTTTCGTATACCATATGCTCATCATATATCCACCATTGTTTTGAGCTATGAATTAAAATACGCGATAGAGTAAGGATAAAAACGAAATTTAGCAGCAATATCCAGGGTGTATAAAATATATTACTTATGACAACCATAGTATCCTCGAATTTATGTTTTAAATTGTATTGCTGAAATCGAAGTCTTCGTTTTTTATAATTCGAAATATAATATAAACCGAGTATCTAAGTTCAAAAGAAAAAGAAAGAAAAGGAAATCTAGATTCGAAAGAAAATTGATGATGAGTGATGGTTCAAAACTTTGAGTGAAGAACACACAGCTTAAATTGTCAGAAAGAAATGAAGGGTGTTTCAGTTTTAATAAGCAATTAATGAATCTGAGTGAGTGATGATAAATATCTGAAGAATTTCGATGATGATGATGATAAGAAGCAATGGTGGAAAAGAAAAAAAGAAGAATATGAAAGGAAAGAAAGAGAAGAGAGAAGAGATAAGGAGTTACCTTCTTGATGGAAGCTTTCTCTACTAGTTTCTTCACAAACATTTCTTATTTTGAATGGTGTGAGGATCAGAATCGGAGATTGAGTTTGCAAAATTAGAATGAAGAATGAAGAAAAGTTGGGAATGTGATTTGGTTGGAAATAACTGATATTTTGTTGTCTCTTGCTTTAGAAAGGAGCAGTTGAAAGCACTTTCTCACACTCTTCTGTGTTTCGTCATTTGGTTATGAGAAGAGACAACACCGAGTAAGTGACCTTTATCTTGAAAAAAAGAAAATCAAAGGTTCTTATAGTTAGATTTGACTCAATTTTTTAAATATATTTGAAACAGTTTAAAAGAAAAAAAAAAGAAACAGAACAACATAGAAGATGATTTTTTTTTAAATACAATATTTTTAGCTTATGTTTAAGACACTTCCCGGTAGGTGCAAAAATATGATTAAAATCACACTAAAATTATCTTTCTTCTGTTAAGAATTAAATAATTTGTAATAACATCTTGGATATTATTATTATTATTATTATCGAACCGAACGTTACCCAGATCTTCGGACAAGTTAAATAGTAACACGTGTCAGGAGTAAATTAGAGTGTAAGACCCGACATTTGGGCCCGAGTATTATTGAAAGATACGTGGCACCACAAAATCCCTTTGCTTATGGGCTTCAATTTTCTTTTTCTCACACTCTCTCCACTTTAATTTTTAGGTACTTTGTTTTCTTTAAATTATTACTTTTCATTTTATATGACGTACCAATCACTTCACTGATAGCAAATTAGCAAAGTTAAGGAGAATATAAATAAATTTCACGGAATGCTTTACTAAAAGCATTCCTATTATCTTCTCATTTTTTCTTATCTAACAAAAAAAAGATTAAAATTGGCATTTGTAATCACTTCTACTGTAACACAGCAGTCTGAATTTTTGTTTCCAGCATCCAAATCAGACGCACCTCCCTTTTATTACAATTTTTAATTATTTTTTACTTATTAATTCATAATTTATAATAAATAATTGGATTAAGGTTAAAATATATTTTTGTCTCAATTTTTGTCAAGTTTTGTTAAATAAGTTCTAATTTTGATTTTGTGTTAAATAGATCTCAATTTTCATCAATTTTATTTAATTGGGTACTTTTTTGCTAACACCGTTCAAATCATTAACGGTCATGAACAGTGACGGTTCGTGATTTTTTTTTAATTTTTTTAAAATTTTTTAAAACTTTTTAATTTTTTTTTTTAAATATTTACATGTCAACCCAGTAGCGTGCCACGTGTCAAAGTCAATGTTCTATATTCAATTTGATCCCCGTATTTGTTATTTTTGTTCAATTCAATCCTAATTTTGTTTAAAATTAACCAATTTTGTCCCTATCGAAAATATGATCAAATTTAATTTTTATATCAAAGTTATAATGATGTGAATTTTAATATATTATATAAAAATATTTAATAAAAAATGTGAATTTTAATATAAAAATTAAATTTGGTTTCAATTTTGAGAGAGACCAAATTAGTTCATGTTAACAAAAATTAGGATTAAATTGAACAAAAATAACAAATATAGGAACCAAATTGAATATAGAAAATTGACTTTGACACATGCACGCTGCTGAGTTGACACGTAGACATTTAAAAAAATTAAAACAAATTAAAAAAAAATGAAAAATAAAAATAAAAAAATTCAAAAAAACCGCGAAGATACACGTGGCTGTCATTGTTCATGGCCGTTAATGATTTAAAGGATGTTAGTAAAAAAAAGACCCAATTGAATAAAATTGAGGAAGATTGGGATCTATTTGAATACAAAACCAAAATTAGGACTTATTTAACAAAACCTGACGAAAATTGAGATAAAAAAGGTATTTTAACCTTGGGTTAAATATAACTTAGTAAAAATTGAAATTATTGATTCTAAAAATTTTGAATCAATTTAATCTTTATTTTTTAAAATATATAAATTTAGTTTTTTTTAGCAAAATATAGTTTAGTTTATTTGAATTATTTTACAATAATATTTGAAATGTAAAATAATTTTATAAAATTTAGTTAAAATAATTAAATTGATGTATTTTTCAAAGTTAAGTTAAAAGATTAAATTGAATCAAAATTTTAAAAGTAGACTAATTCTAATTTTCACTTCAAGTTAAGAGATAAAAAATATATTTAATTCTAAATATTTTAATAAATTTATTTATTTTACATTTGTAAATTTTATACTATAAAATTATAATTAATTAAAATGAGTAGTAATTAATAAATTGTATTAATTAATCATATAATCAAGAAATTTTAATAGTTTATTAAATTTAGTTAAAGTATACTAATTTTAATAATATTTTAACTAATGTTATTATAATTAAAATTTTAAGTTTAAATAGATAATTTTAGTTTAATAATTAATTTTAGTTTAATAAATAATGTTAATTTGTAATTATTTTATATGTACTATTTAACAAAATTTCAAATTCAGTAAAAGTTTGACATTTATTCCCCATGAACTTTGTGACCGTCTTTAGTTAGGACGAAAACAAATACAATGCAAGATGCATAGTTTTTCAATGTGCATTATAATTATTAAATTGGCGACCAACAAAAAATTATTACTCATAATGACTAAATTATAAAGTAAAAATCAATGATATTTAAACAAAGAACTATAATTAAATTATGAATTAAAATTTAAATTATGTTCTAACATTAACTACCAATATTTTAGTTATAAAGAAATTAGTGTTTGTATTCGTCTCTAAAATCACCTTCAAACATAATTTTAATGTCCTCAATTTACTTGAAGCAAACTTATGATTTGCTTCACAACTTATTAATGTTCTTTTTTAGGTTTTCTTATATACTTGGTCATCTGATCGCTTGAATAAGGTTCTTCTTTAACTATAGAACATACCTAATGTTGTTCAATGTAAGAATAATTTCATAGTATATATTTATATAGATCCTATATCAATTGTCTTATAAGAAACATCATTGCCCATCAAAATGTTATCTTCCAACTTATCAAATGTAGTAAATAAGTTCTTGAAACAAGTTCTTGTGAGGACTCGTGTGAAAGCCTCACCCAAAATCCAACACCTATCTAGTAGATGATTGTTGTCCTTTATCAAAGCACGACAAACCTCTTCAATTGGTTATCCAAAAAAATACAAAAATGATAACTAAGAACCTATTCCTATACCAAACTAGTTTTTGCAAAACACCTACTAGTTTCTCCAAGAATTTCACCTAAAAAATATAAAAACTCTCCAAATCCTTTTAAGAACCTTCCTAAGCCAACCTTGAAAATTTCCTTATCATCCATAAACCTTTATGAGAACATACCCAACCAAAACCAAACAAGAACAAGTCAAGAAACCTAATATTGGAAGCTTAACCAAAACCAAACAAGAACAAGTCAAGAAACCTAATATTGGAAGCTTAACTTGTTTGATCATCTAGTTGCATTTTGAAATTGGAGTAGACTTTTCTTATCATTGCTTGTTATTCTTGTTAAGATTAGACAATCCAATATTGTTAAGAGTAGACAATCTAATATTGTTGAAATCAAATAATTTAATACACTTCATCTGACGATCTAATTCATATGAGATCACTTAATGATTTTGATGATAACAAATTATTTAAGTAATGTGAATTAATATTACATATATTCTCTCTAACATGCGTGTGTTCATGCAGTTGAAGGACTCTTAGACAAATTCATTTTTGTTTCAAACCAAACGATTTATAGGACCTCACTGACGCATTATTAGACGATGTCGGATACTTCAGATTCAATTTATGTTTAGTTCTAATGAATTTTAATCAAGGTGTAACAATCAAAATATTTTTAGATAATCAAGTATACTTGAAAGATTTCATAAACGAATAATATATTTGTGAATTGAAGAACTTTAAATGATCAATAATGTTTTTATGTTTGAATATGGAAACATGCTATCTATGATCAAATAATCACATGCGCATTTGATTTCGCTTAATTGCAAATATGTTTATATATTATTTAAATTGTTTGCTTTATCAAAAAACGAAGATGAGATCACTCTAATGAATCAATTGAAGATCTTATAAGAACTTTCTTTTGTGTTTACCATGAAAAAAAATGAATTTTCACTTTAAAGTTGATATGTATATTTGCATAATTAAGAGATATCTGATATAGATCTTCACCAGTCATTTTTCGAGAAGATATATAAAGAGCTCAAGTTGAAGATGAAGAGAAAGTGACAAGTAACAACAAAACACAAGCACAAGATTCACATAATGGCTTACGAAGTTTCTCTATCATTCATCTAGTTTGTCTAAAAGAGGATGTGTGAAAACTTTTATAATATACTTCACGTGAAAATTTTCACTTTGAGCTTAAATTATGCTCTCTATTGAAAGTTTTCTTTTCATTCTTGAGATTTTTAATCTCCAGAGGAGATTAAGAATGTATAGCACAGAGATGTGTGGATATTTATTGTAATTTGAGAAGGTTTATGTATTTGTTGTAACCTGAAGAGGTTAGTGTATTCATTGTAATCTTTTGTTTGATTAGTGAAATTTTTTATATTGTGAGCTCAAGGAAAAAGTGGGTGTAGCTCGTAAATTTGGTTGAATTCGTATAAAAAAATTTTGTGTGTGTTTATACTTATAATATTTTAGGATTTTCTGTCTAACCTAGGTCATACGTAGTTGAGGGAAACATAAATTTATGTGTGGTAATAGGCTGTCTTTTGGTCCTAAGAAATTTTTTGACCGCAGCCCAAGTGAATTTATTGTGTTAGTGATTTGATATTTGTGAACTATACGATCTAGTTTAATGCTTTATATAAGAAGAGTTTTCAGACTTTATTCAAATCCCTAATAGGTCTAGTAAATCTTTTCAAGCCTACATGAAAAATGTATGTTCTACTTCTGACATGCATTGACTTGAAACTTCATTATATAAAGGTTAGAGTGAACCTTTTTTTAGTGTATCGAGATGTTGTAACTTATCTGATTTCGTAACTGGTAATGTTGTTCGATGATGGTTTCGGGTAATTAATTAGCTTCAAGAGAGTGAGATGGTTATATGAACCAAGGTGTTTTTAGTAATGATGAAGGCCAGTTTATTTTCGCATTGTTCATGAAAGTGAATTCAAATGGATGCTAATAGATAATAAGGCTGATTCTTCCTTGTCAAATTTCTTCCTGCACCCCATCACAGAAATGTAAGCTTTCGAAAATTTTGATCCAAAATAGGGGTGGGTGGTGGAAATTTGGTATCTAGATTCGTGTTTCTGGAGGCCTAATGTATACTTTCGGAAAAGAAAATTCATTATACAATTGATAAGTGTCTTCTGAAAAGATATTTTTGAAATTGGTCTAGTGTATTTAGGAACAAAATCTGAAAAATTCACATATCTGGGTGCAGGAAAAAAAATAATGGGAGTGCAGAAAGAAACAGTCCGATAATAATTTGAACAACGAAAACAAGAGGTATGAGTTAAATTTTGGCAAGCCCAACTAGAAAATGATTTGTTGATGACCCAAAAGGCCGATAAATTAGGAGAGAAACTAGAGGATTTCTCCTTGCATCCTCAAACATTCTTCTGTATCCCAAAAATTACAGTTTTGACCCTACTGATTGAAAAAAAAATATATGAAACGGATCTCGACAATATGAGTAGAAGTATGGTCCACAAAAGTTCACAGTCTGTAAAATAAGGTTTTAGATAAGAGTGACAATATGGCCTGATTGACAGACCGGTCCACATGCCTGCAAAAAAAACGTAAGGTGAGTCAGGTCATTGAGCCCGTTAACCCGTAGAAGTCTGGTCCACAAAAGTTCGCAGTCCGTGCAAGTTGGCCTGCGGTTCATATAACAAAAGAAAAAATAACTTGCACTTGTGTATATCAGTTATTTCCATTATGGACTAAAGTCTTCCAATTTGTTGAACATTAAAAACTTTATCATCAAATTTTTTTTATTAAAAAAAGGGTAGGATGGTCCACGGACCCACAAACCCGCACTTATGGGAAACGAATCAAACTTTTCAGCCCGTGTTAGAAATGCGAGACGGACCAAGTGCGGGTTGAGAACCGCAATGCCACCCCTAGTTTTAGGTAAGAAAAAACATTTTAACTGATCATAATTAGTGAAGATAGAATAGAATTTTTTTCTTTGATGAAGTTTTTAATAACATAATCATTTGTTGTTTGTAATTTTAAAACTATTTTATTGAGTGTAAGGTTATATGTTATGAATAATTTTGATATCCTTCGTTTATATATAGAATTTGAATAACGTTTATTATACGTGTGAATTGATAATTGGTATTATTATGTCTTATTTTATTTTTTTATTCTCTTTTTAGATATTTTATATTTTAGATTTTATTTAATGTATTTGAGTTGGCATATTATCATTATTTTATTTGACAAAAGTGCCTTTCAGAATTTCAATTGAGTACGTGAAACAGGTCAAAAAATTGACTGAGAGTTTTTTATTTTCTATTTTTTTTATGCAATTTAGAATTGAGAGTTTTGTCATTTATCTTCAAAAGACCATTTGGATGATTGAGGAATAAATAAATATTTAAATTTATTTATTTTTAACTCTTAAGTGATGTGAAATAATTAGGTGTATCAAAACATAATAAAAATATTTTTATTGTGAATTAGGGAGACAAAATGATAATACATAATGCAAACAAGTTTTTACTGTTAATGAAACTCTGATATAATCATAATCAAGTTTCTTATGTGCTTCTGTTCATGAATACCAAAAACAAAAAAAAAATAATA
>Ga0209589_1001126_pt1 | contig 42681 bp, 31 predicted proteins | sample CowpeawhiteBW_FD_187525 | JGI IMG/M metagenome (GOLD analysis project Ga0209589, IMG submission 187525) | Root nodule microbial communities of legume samples collected from California USA - Cow pea white BW (SPAdes) (version 2) | ecosystem: Host-associated > Plants > Roots > Nodule | place: USA...
TAGTTTAAAGTTATTAATTTTTGTATGTCAACTTATGACTTTGATATGTGTTTATTTTATTTGTAATGTTTAGTGTAACAAGCAAGAAGATTAATGGGAATTGTGTATATTAGTTTAGAATATATGTTGAAACTTAAGTGTTATTAGATATAACTGTAACTCCATAATTGTGCTGAAATTATTATGAAACTGTTCTGGGAATTTGCTGATTTTCAGGTGTGGGAATGTTGTGAAAACAATCAAATTAAAAAAAAATAGAGCAGATTGACGTCTGGTGGTGCTCTGACAGACGTTATTTAACGTCTGAGCTTACTGTGGCCGACATTATTTAACGTCTGTCAGAGCCCAACAGAAGTCAAATTGCTCTGTTTTTTGGTTCCATTTAGCGCGAAAATTGACGTCTGCTGCTTTTGGCCCCGACGTTGGATAACGTCGGACCCCTATTACCCCGACGTTAAGTGACGTCTGTTTTGTTTTCCGACGTTATTTTAACGTCACACAGTACGACGTCGGTGTTTGGGCAGACGTCAAAGGTCGAAAATATCGGACGTTAAAAGATTTTTTTGTGTTAGTGTTTGTAACATATATATCAATAGTAATAAACATTTTATTAAGTATAATTATGTAAATAATATTTACTTTACAGCTTTTCAAAATAATTTTCTTTTTATACAACAAGGAGTTATAGTATAAAAAACACATTTTCAGAAAAGAAAATAATTAAACATTTTATAAATATATTAGTATAATTATTTCTCTCTTCAACGTATCTTTCCTAATATTTTTATCAATATTAGTTATTATAGTGTATAACACAATTATAAAAAAGAACACTCAAGCACACAAAATAGAGTAAACTAATATTTTAAAATTTGACATATATTATATTAAATTATATACTTAAAATTTCATAAGTTAAGTATGTCATTCAAATATTATATATATATATATATATATATATATATATATATATATATATATATTCTCTCAAGGATACACCTTCCATAAATTTATTAAATATATATAAAAAAATAAGTGTTTAACTCTTAATTTAATTAAGTACATATCATAGATCACATTCTAATATCACTAATATTTGACTCTACTTCTTGAAGACATGTTAAACTTAAAGATATCCACCGTCATACTACATTTACTAAATTGCCACTACAAGATGCATAATATAATTATAGTCCATTTATACGACAACGTAAATCTTTATGACCTACCAAACATAATTCTTTTTCATACCACAAATCAAGTTATAGTAAATTTTTTGAGTCTAATATCAATAGAGTTATCCTTTACACAACATAATATCCCCTTATTGAAAATAACTATGTTTATAATTAAATCATATGACACTCATCACATAAATAGATATAATCAATATTCCATTTATATGTATAATTAACGTTCACATTCAAATAAATTAAAGCAACAAACAAACAAACAAATCAGAAAAAAAAAAACTTGAGCGAAAATTGTTTTGCGTGAGCACAAATTTTGTTGCTTGAGAAAAAAAAAATCTAGTCAAGAGAAAAGTTAAATTTATGCTTTGAAAAAAAAAAATTGCTTGAGAAAAATAGGACCGAGATCAAAGTTGATTTTCTACAATAAAAATGGAACTGAAAACAAATGTTGATTTCATGTTATATTTTAAGTTGGACGAAAACATGTTTGTTGGGAAAAATACAAAATAATTCTTCATAGAGCAAGATCAACTTCTTTCAAAACCTACCCAAAGTTTATATAATAAATTTGCAAGTTTTAAACAACTCAAAAGGCCAATAAAAACAAAAGTTTAAATTGCTTAGTTATAACTCGTACTCTCATTGAGTTCATAAAATCCATCCATATTAACTATAAGAATATAATTGTTTTCAATAAAATATCCTTTTCAAGACCCAATTTAACAACTTTCCATTTCAAACATTATATATATATATATATATATATATATATATATATATATATATATATATATATATATATATTTAAAAAGATCACAAATCTTGGATAGAAATTAAAATCATTATGATCAAGTCACCTTCGTCTGGATCATTTACGTTAAGGTATCAAAACCATAAAAATTTTCCTTACGTGTTAAAACTTGTTTAGATTTACGTGTTATCCTAAAAGGATAACATACCAGACTCATTTCCATGCATGCAAAACTTCTTAAACCCGATTCAAGAAAAATAACAAAAGAAATTACTTTAAAACAAAATTTGACCGCACAAACTGCTTTCTCCACTAGAATCCTTGTGATTTTAACAAACTTTTCAGAATTTTAGACAGAAGGTAAAAATAGTAAAAAATGTAAAAAAAATGTGTAAGAAAGATAGTGATTTTTTTTTTTGAAATAAAACTTAGATAATTAATTTTTTCCATTTATAATCTTTAACTTAAATAAAAAAAAATTATACTTCATTCAGAAATACCATTTCTACTCTCAGATAACTAACTAGAAGGTAAAAAAAAAACGTAAAAAGAAAAATAAAAAAGTGTATCAGAAAGATAGTGATTTTTTAAAACATAGATAATTACACTTTTTTCATTTATAATCTTTAACTTAAATAATAAAATATTAATACTTCTTTCAGAGATATCATTTCTACTCTCAGATAACTACTAACTAATTCTTTACAATCGTTGATGAGATAGAAATATTTTTCACACTTAGAAATGAAAAAAAAAATCAACCAACATTACTTAAATATAAAAATATGTATAGGATAATTGTAATTTATAAAACCCCTAAGTTATTTAATTTTTTTATCCAATATGTACATATATTGTAATAACTTACATTTTTTCTGTTATATATATAGTATTTTTTGTTTGGTCCCACTAAATAATTTTCTGAATCTTCGCTGTCTGTTATATATGTACTCTTTTTGTTTCTCCAAAAATCATTGCTTGAATAGTTCGCAAAGGGTTGTTCTTTTCTTTTTGAACATGTGGTTTAGTTCTTGTCATCTTTGCTTCATCTTGCTATTATGTAAACACATTTCGGTCCCATTTATTCTTTTTTTTAACTTGCTTTTTTTTTTTTCTGATCTTTATAAAATGTTATAGATAAGAAAAAATAATAATTGACAACCTAATTAGTCTTGTGTATAGTAAAAATATAATATTAGAAAATGATTAAACTTATTCATATTTTAATTTGGAAAACTTTTACTTGGAAATCATTAAAAAGAATCAGACAATCATCATGACCCACCTAATCAATTTATGTCCATTTACTACACATATGATATACTTAAAAGATATATATATATATATATATATATATATATATATATATATATATATATATATATATATATATATATATATATATATATATGAATTTTATTTATAAAATGTCTATAGACATAAAATATATATATCTATTATTTGCAGTGGCGGATCTTGACCAATATTATGGGGGGAGCCAAAATAATATGTCCAAAATTTATACATTTAATTATTGTCATTAATATAATAAAAATGAATACATAATTTAGTATAACGATAACTAAAAAAGAAATAAGACTACAAATGAATATATGGAAGAGTTGAATTTGTATATCTATTTAAAAAAAAAACTAAAAAAATAATTTTTCATAATCTAATAAAAAACTGAGAGACGTAAATACCAAAAGAAAATTCAATGATAATCAAACCACATTTAAGATCCAGTTATAAAATACACACAGTACAATATTTTTTCTTCTATTTTCATAAAATAAAAAATTAATATATAAGCTCATTAAATAAATTATTAAACTAATATTTCACTATCATGTGATACAATAGAGAATTACCTTCCCTTTAGTTTTTCGAGAATAGAAGACAACAACTTACATATGAGAGCAAAAATAGTAGATCTTTTTCTCTTCAGAAACAAAAGAAAATAGGTGAGAATGAAAAATGAGAACAATTCGTGAGAAACTCAAGTCATATAAAGGAACCACAATTAAAATCTGGTTATTAAAAAACACACACTAAGATACTTTTACTTCTTTGTTCATAAGATAAAAATTAATATAAAAGAGACTTATTAAATAATTTTTTAAACTAATATTTCACGATCAAGTAAGATGAAAGAATTACATCATTCTTTTCCTCCTCGTGAATGAAAGAGAACAAAGTGAAATAAAAGCAAAAGAATAGATATTTTTCTCTTCAAAAACAAAAGGAAACATGTGAGAATAAAAAATGAAAACGATTTATAAGAAGCTCAAACCATAATGAAAAATAATAATAAAAATATATTGATAAATCTTTTTATTCTTTATTTTTATTATGTTTGATTTTATATTTTATTATTTGTTAACATTAATTATTATATTTATAAAAGAAATAAAATATTTAATTTAATCATATTAATTTATAATATATTATCTAATATCTATAATATAAAAAAATTTAAAAATACCTAAAATATAAAAAAAATCAAAATTTTAGGGGGCCATGACCCTTCCCTGCCATCACAAACATCCGCCACTGTACCGAAGGATCTCCGAACCTTATGAACACCACTGTCTTAAAGATAATATAGAGAAAAAAAGAATAATACTTTTAAGAAAGACTCTAGTATTTGTTGTCTTTGTTGTTGTTGTTGTTGCTGTTTTCTTCCCCATACACCTAGGTGGTATTTATAGGTAGCAAAAGGAGACAAAGGAGTAAATAGTAATAAGAATATAGCCGTTAGTCATAAAAATCATTAACCCATAAATTAAAGGTCTATAAAAACTTCAGTAACAGTAAGTTTTTTATTTTAATTATTTATTTTTTTAAATTATATTAAAATATTTCTAACACAAAATTTGTTCTAAAATCTCAACCCAATTTATGTCTTTTTCATTTAATTTTTCGTGGCCTTTTAAGTACTTTAAAAACTCACTATCATTATAAATACAAAATTATTTAGGTAAAAGATAATGTTTCCAATTTTGTAATGCTCTCACTAAGGCATATAGTTCTTTATCATGAGTTGGATAATTGAGGGTGATCCCATTTAATTTTTCATTAAAACAAGCAATTGGATTACCTTCTTTCATCAAAAAGACCATATGGCCACATTAGATGCATCACATTCAATTTAAAAAAAAATTGCAAATTTTGGTAATGCAAGAATAAAGACATTAGTAAACTCATGCTTAAGGACAATAAAGGTTTTTTCTTGTTTTTCTTCCTATGTAAACCCAACATTCTTTTTAACAATCTTATTTAAGGAAGCTATCAAAGTGCTAAAATTCTTTACAAATCTATTAAAGATACTAACAAGACCATGAAAGCTCCTAATCTCACTTAAATTTTGAGGGATAAGTCATTCTTGGATAACCTTCACTTTTTTATAATCTACTAGAATGCAAATTATTTAGTGCACAATGTGAATTTCTTAAGATTAGCGTGCAACTTTTCCTTTCCAAGCATAGTGAAAATAGCACACAAATGTCCCATATGCAATTCTAGACTAGTATTATATATCAAGATGTCATTGAAATATACCACAATAAATTTGTCTATGAATTCTCTCAAAATATGATTCATTAATCTCATAAAGTTCTTGGGGCATTAGTTAGCCCAGATGGCATCGCAAGCCACTCATACAACCCATATTTTGTTTTAAAGGCAATTTTCATTCATCCACTCCCTAATCCTAATTTGATGGTACCCACTTCTTAAGTTAATTTTTCAGAATATACAAGCACCATACAATTCATCCAATAAACCATCTAACATGGTAACAAGGTGCCTATATTTGAGTAGATGTCGTTGGAGTATCAAATAAATGTCACTTTTCAATTGCATTGTTGCATAGAAAGTGAATAAAAATAGAAAGAGTTAAGCTAATCCCAGTTGTCTCCTGCAGAATTTAGTGTAAAAACTTCACTTAGAACAATGAAAGTCTGTAAAAAGGGGTTAAAGTTACATATAGAAAAAAGGGGTTTTGAAATAATACAAGAAATAAAGATATAAAAACAATAAAAAATAATAAAAAGATGGGTTGTTCCTTTAACTCTTTCGTAGTTAAATTCTTCATTTGGTATCAAATGATTATCATTCTTTTAGTTTATGAATAGAGGCATCAAATTAATTAAATTAACTTGTTAAGACTCTTATTCTTTCCAAGCGTATATGACTAAGGTTCTTGTTAAACTTTACTCATTTCAAGCATTTATGACTAAAGTAATAGTTTATGTTTCTACCTTTTAATTAAACAAATTGGTATGCAAGTTTGAAATAATTAAACAGGCACAAATTAATTCATCTAGTTTCTCACTTGTTCCAAACATATAAAAATAAGAACCTATTAATACCTCTCTTGTTCCAAGCATACAGAATCTAAGTGCTCTATTACTCTACACAAGTTCTAAGCGTAAACATGTGAAAATTTGCTTTTTACCTTACACAACAAGATTATCATAATTTAGCAAACAAACAAGAATCATAATTAAAGATTAAGATTGAATTATCAACAAGTGTTATAATACAATCCTAAAAGCAATAATCAAAATTCATGATGTGATTTTTTCATTAAAACCTAGTTTGATTTCTTTTAACTTCATTCACCAACGAAACCCTAACCACTTTCTCACCACTTCATAACTCTCAAATCTAATGCAACAAAAGCTCACGAGCGGCAACTGGAGGCCACGTCTGTTGGATTTTGTTTGGTCCTTAGACGCCGCCGTTGTGAAATCCACTTTTGAGAAAGCATTTCAGAGCCTTCCCTATGTATCCAAAGTTGTTGTTAAACTCACTATCTTGAAAGGTGTTGGTTCCTTCGCACATCCTCTACTACTCAAAGTGATCAGAGATGTCGTCATGCCTTTCATAGTGGTTGCAGTGACTATCAATCATTGTAGTCGGCAACTATCTATCTTCCCTCACCGAGGTTATCTCTCCTTCCTCTCTTTGATTCGTGTTTTTGCTTCTCTGGCATCGTGCCGTTGTCTTTGGTGAACCACAATGGAACCAAAAACAACTCGTAGAAAAGCAATTTGGAGTGCTAGTGGTCGGTGAAGGATGTCCCGTAGAACATGGTGCTTTTAGTGATCTACACGTCGGTGTTGTGGGCATTGCAAAGAAGTCGAACATGCTGCAGCAAATGTGAAATTTAGGGTTTTTGGAATGCAAGGCTTAGTTCTCTCTCTTTGCATGACATTTTCTTTTATAATTTATGGTTAAATATGTTTTTGGTCCCTCAAGTTTCAGTGAAATTTAGAATTAGTCCCTCTTCAAAACTTTTGACCAATTTAGTCCTTTATCTTTAAAAATGTGTGAATTTAATCATTTTAACCAAATTTTGTTAAGTTTATCTGACGTTTCAAACGCATTTCATGATAATATTTGAATTATTTATACCGTTTGACACATTGTAGCTTCAATGTTAATGCAAATATTATCATAAAATGCGTTTAAAGTGTTAAATAAAGTTAACAAAATTTGGTAAGAAGGACTAAATCCACACATTTCTAAAGATGAATGACTAAATTTGTATAAAGTTTCGAAGATAGACTAATTCCAAAACTCAGTGGAACTTGAGGGCCTAACAACATATTTAACTCAATAATTTAATATGTTTAGTGGGTTGAGAACATCGAGAAAGATGGAGACCAACAACCTATTACTTCATAACCATTGTTGAACTTGATAGTAAAGATGATTTATCTTGAATGGATTATGCGAAATTAATAAAGAAATCTTATTGTTGAATATGATAGTGCGCTGTGATTTGAGTTATTGGTTTATTTGAATTGGTTTGATTGATATAATTGAACATTTGTACTCAATCGCAATTATGTTATGAATGATACAAGAGTTGGTATGGTTGATAAATTGAGCAATAAGTATGATTCTATGGATTGTAAGGCTAAGTTATATTTTTACGTCACAAATTTTACCATTGTATTGAGTTATGTTTAATAACATAAGACTATTTTTGTAAAAAACTCAATGTGTATTGGTCATCATATTAGTTATTTCTGATAAAAAATGCTAATAAGGGTTATGCCATATATTATTTATTAATTATAATACAATTAATAGTGAAAAATATTTATATGTTTCAACTTTTTTTAAATATATTTTATTTTTTTAAGTTTTATAAATATTTTTTAATTCAATTTTATAATCATTTTGTTTTGTTATATATAATTCTTTATTAGTTTTATTCTTTATTAATATATTTTATTTTTTAAATTTTATAAATATTTTTTAAACTCAGTTAATCATCTCTAGTGAAAGATTATATGATAATTTTAATATTTTTAATCATAAGAAAAAAATGAATACAGATATACATATGTTTCCACTGTTAATCATAATACAAAAACATAATTAAAAAAAAATTAAAAACAGATATATACATATGCATAATTTAAACTACATGCATATACATGTTTTCTATATTCTCTCTTACGCTCAGGCACTGATCCTCTTTCAAATTTTCAATTGCATTCTCAATTTTCGATGGATTCTCAAGCTCCGGCAACCGGCACCACCGCCCGGAGTACCGTTGAACCCTCACAATCTCAACCACCAAAGCCATCCCCTCCTCTACTTCCATCTTCCACATCATCAACTCCTCCTGTCTCAGCCCCAACGCACTCTTCACCAAACCCTAACCCTAGCCCAAGCCCAAGCCCAAACCTAAACCCAAACCCAAACCCAAACCCAATTCAAGCCCCGAACCCCAAACCTCCCATTCCCACGCCTGCCCAACCTCGCCCCACGCAGTCCTTCAACCGCACTTTGCCGACGTCGCAGCCTCAGTACCCGCACTTCTCTTCCGCTCCTTCGCCTCCCTCCGCTCCTGGCGGTGCCGCTGCGCCGAGGGGTGGTATGGCAATCGGCGTGCCAGCGCACCACCAGAGCCCCTCTCCTCCGTTTTCATCGTCCTTCGGTCAACACTTTGGTGGGCTGGGCCGAACTGGAGTCAATGTCGCTGAATCTACCCCCAATTCAAGCACCTCTCAAGTAATATTCTTCATCTTTACGTTATTTTGGATATGAATGCGACTACACATTTTCATGCTTTTTGATTAGTGCAATTTCTTGTATATGAATGTGACTACGTTTAGGTAAGAACGCCCGTGCAAGGAATGGGGATGTTAGGGTCTCAAATGAGGCCTAGTGGAATCGCTGCTCATCAACAGAGGCCCGTGCAATCGTCTCTAAGACCTCCTTCCTCTGCCCCGAATACTCAACCTGGTGGTTCACAAGTTAGTGTGAATGTTTTTGACTATGCCCTTTCATTTCTGCATTTTTTTTTATGCCTGGCCTAGTCAGAGGGTTTGTGCCGTTCAAGGATTTAAATTGCGTTTGTATTTTTGTGGCATTTCTTGATATTGCCGGAAGAAATGTGGCTGATATGACCAAAATGGGGTTCAAGTTATGGTCATTAAAACTGTTAAACCTTGAAGTTGCGGCTGAAATCGCAGTCATGAGCTGTTTCTTAGAACATTTGGGCGGATTGACTTAAGCTGGGGTTGGATGTGTTTAAAATAGTGATATAGTTAGGTGCTTTCTTTGAATTGGTGTCGAATGTTATAGTTTTGCCTTCCATATGAGATTGTATTATCAAAATTCATCGGGATACCGACTGAATTTTATATCAACTCTTATGTGGGATCCTTGAATGCACTTCAGACTTTCAAGCCATCAGGTTTTTGGTTCTGCGTGGAGGAAGGGTGTTCTCCCTAGTTTAAGGGTGGTGAAGGAATATGACATGTTAGTGTGTAAGATTGTAAATATATTGAGCATATCTTCATTTCTATTGTTATGTGTATCTTAGAGGTATGCTCACTTTCATGTCATGCTGTAATGCTCGTGCTTTTCTTGCAATATTCATAATTTGAGGGGAAAAGGGTTGGTAGTTCTGTAATTCATTGCATTTTTTTCAGAACTTCCAAGGTCATGGAATTATGAGACCTTCATCTGTGGGATCACCGGCTACTCCATCTCAAGGTGCATCACAAAGTGTACAGTCACTTAATCAGCCATGGTTGTCATCTGGGCCACTAGGGAAGCCTCCTTTGCCATCCACTGCTTATAGGCAGCAATTGAACCCACCATCAATGCAGCAGAGGTCACATATTCCTCCACAGCAGCAATCCACACCTACATCTTCACAGCAGCAACAGCAACAACAACAACAACAACCACCTTTGTCTAATCAATCACAAGAGCATTTTGGGCAACAGGTTCAGCCATCCAGGGCTCCTCATCACGTACCTCACCAGCAACAGGTTACAAGACTACAGGGGCCAGGAAATCAGAAACCTTCATCTCTTGTGGTGGCACAAACCAGTGCAGTTCAGCCAGTGAGTCAAAGTAGATTGACAAATGCAGATACCGAGGAACCCTGTAATAGTATTCTCAGCAAAAGAAGTATCCATGAGCTGGTCAATCAGGTGAAGTATGCTACTTTCTTGTGTTCCGTAGAAGATTTTCTGGGATTATATTCTAATTTCTACCACCTATTGTTCAATAAATTAGGAGTGGAACTCTCTGGATTTGTTAATCCATGTAGGAATGCTGAAGGTGTCTGCTTGTATTAATTTCCTTATGAAAGAGAAATTTATTAATATGTAGTGGATTTGCATTAATCATTTTGATAAACTCCTATTCTATGTTGTCTGATTTAATTCGAAAGAATTTCATGGATTCTCAGAATTTAAGAAATTTTATAATTCCCCAGGTCCCATATTAGATGTTTAAGGAATTGGATGGTGGCTTACAAATACTTAAATTAAAGCTCTTAAGATAACTTGGGCTAGCTTTTATATTTTGTGGTATGTTATAGAAGTTGTATTAGTAATTGGAATCCAGGTAATAATAATGTTTTTAATGTCTAAATGGAGCTATGCAAGGTAACAAACTCTTTAGCTTGTAGTTTAGATTTGCAGGTTGTATATTATTCTTAGTAGCTATTATACTGATAGAAATAAATAATTGATCCTATATAATCAAGAATATCTAGATTATGTATGTATTATTAGAAACATTTTTATTTATTCCTGTATCATATGTTTGTTATTAGAGGATGTCGAATCTCTTCTATTCATTTTATTGATTCCTTTTTCTCAATTTAAATAAAGAACTCACACTGCCTCAGAAACACATAATTTCCGCTTAATGTTTCTCTTTTTCTTAGAGTTTAACATGGTATCTAGAGTCTTTTTCAAAATCATGTTGGCCTGGTAGACATGTTGTCTTTGGAGGATATATATTTTTGCAAACCTTTCTCCCAGGTTTGTGTTAACTACGTCACCTCTAGTGAGTTTTTTGGTGGAGTTTCTAGCGACCCCTTTTTTCTTTGACCAACCTCTGCTCAGGTTGCCTCTTGTGCACTCCTACCACTATGGTGTCGAGTCCATCAAAGTTTGTTTGGTGGTTTGATCTACTTTTCCCTCTCATTAGGTTATTTGTTTTCTCATCTTTCTAGAACATAACAATGTCTTCCAACTCCACATCAATCTCTAGAACATATTCTCTCATATTTTCCAACCATATTGATAGTATTGAGAAGATAGACGAGTTTAACTATTCCACTTGGGCTTTCAAAATCTGGTTACGGATAAGTGGGTTGGGCTGAAATCCCATCTCACAACCACAACTGAACCCGTTTGTACAGAAAATGAAAAGAACAATGGATAAAATTGATGCAACTTTGCGCTATTATTAAATCCACTATTCACATCTCATTCAAACCTATTTTCTGTCCCCATAAGATGTGTGCATCGATTTGGAGTGAGGCTCATTCCCGTTATACTAATGACACAGTGTCTATACAATGTGTGCCAAGATCACTTAACACTTTTCGCTCCATGACGTTTTTAGGGTCTTATTCCTGCTTATCTTGCGCGGCTTCATGTTTCTTGACATGATTTTAATTTTTCCACCATTTGTAGATGTGAAGAAGGAACTTGAGAACTGCAGTACGTTCTTTATGACCTTGGGCTTGTATGGCTTGCTACAAGAATATGTTGCTACCCGTGATATGATTTTAGGATCAGTAGTAAACCCTATTGTGACTTCCAGAACATCTACACTTCTTTTTGCTCCTCAAAATAAACACGGAGACACATACTTTGTTTGCATGGGAAAACAATAATAATTCTTGACACTCTTAGAGGTAGATCTTAAAATTGTCCTAAATGCGATTATTGTCACTACATTGGACATACAATGGATGGATGTTGGAAGTTGCATAGGAAATCCCCTCGTTCACAATATTTCCTAGGTATCTGTTGTTGAGTTATATAGGGCAATAGCATTAGTCACTTGTGATGTCAGCTCAAATTTGAAGTTCCCAAGTGTACTTTGTATGTGACAATCAAACAACATTGAACATTGCCTCTAATCCTACCTTTCATGAGATGACAAAACATATTAGGTGGATTGTCATTCCATAAGAGAAAAACTGGAATTTAGAGACATCACAACTAGATTTGTCAACTCTAATGAACAGTTGACTGACATATTCACCAAGTCTCTAAGAGGGTCAATGAATGATCCCCTATTATGTTTGCAACAAGCTAGGGACATACAACTTATACACTCCAGAAGGAGTATTATAATTATAGAATTAAGGAATTGATCCTATATAATTAAGAATATCTAAATTATAGAATGTTTTTTTTTTTTTAAATCCTATTATTGTTATCAGAGGTATCAAATCTTCTTTATTTATCATATTGATCCCTTTTCTCAACATAAATAAAGCATCCATGCTGTCTCAAAAATATGATGTTTCGCAAAAGCCCACAAATTCTCACCGATATTAGGCTAGTTTGTTTACACCATATTTAAGTGTTTTTTAAATTAGTGATTTTGAAAGTAATCACTTATGTACAAAGCAGATAGGATTTGCTTATTAAAAGAAGCTGTGGCCCTTTAATCCAAATCTCTTTCTCCTTCTCATTCAAATACACGCTCTTATTCCCTCCTTGTTTGAAGTTTGTAGAGAGTTGAAGGCTTCTGTCTGAATTCTGCTCTATGGATCATCTCCTGCCTTTTCTACGGTCTCTGTTACGGCTATCTAAGCTTTCTGACCGGATATTTCTGGTCTGATTTGTGTTGGTATGCCAGAGTGTCCCTTTTCCGATTTGGTTGGTGGGAGTTTTCCTATTGCTGACTGAAGAAACTCCTCTTTTTTTTTATTTATTTTAGAGTCATTTTATGCTTCTGAAATGCTGAGTTTTCCCACAAAGTTTTAATGTTCTGATGTACTTTTGAGCATGGAGAACACCAAACTAAAAACCAAATATAGCCTGAATTTAGGAACTTATATGCAGATCAATTCTTTTGAAGTCTCTGGCCTAACCTTGTGTGTGATTGGAGCTTGCTTATTTTGAGAAAGTTAGTTTTTTTTTAAACTTCCTCAGATTAAGAGAGCTTTCAAAGAAAAAACCAATTATTTTCATGGTATTCGGCTGAAAAAATGGCAGTAATATAGGTGTGTGCTATTTAGTGATTCTCTTTTGGTTTTAGCTTATGGTTATCATAAAATTTTACCCAGAACTACTCAACTGCTTACAGTTGCCATTGCCCTCTGTTTCTCAATGGATGATTCCATAAGCACTTTGTTCTACAAAATTGCAGTTCCACTTTCACTTTTAGAACATGAATTTACAATTTGGTGTTGGTCATTAGATGAAATATACCAGGAGGCATTTCAAAGTTCATAACTTTAACATCAAGCTTGAAACGGCCATATTTTTCCAAAAATATGTTGTTTTCTCTATGTTTACATTTATGCTTTATTGGCAGGTGGATCCATTGGAGAAGTTGGATCATGAAGTTGCAGATATTCTTGTGGATATCGCAGAAAATTTTCTGGAGTCTGTGAGTATATTTACATTTTAGTCTGTGATGGAATTGTTCACTTTTGCAGCTTTATACATTTATATTGTCTCTATCCTTATTAATGGTAGCGCTCACTTTTTTTCTTTTCAGCAAAGTACATTATTTTTACCCATTAGGTTAAAATAAATCAACGGTCAGATGTTTTAATTCTTCAGAACTACACGGATTAACCTAGTGTTAGAGAATTCCTTCCTTCTTCTGTGTGTTCTGTTTGTATATAAAACCAAGGCTTTTATGGATGTATTTTTGAAAATAAATAACAATACAGAAAAAGACATATTCGTAAAGGATGCTTGCTTGTGAACAATGATTATAATTCGTTGTTTTTCACTCATTATTTATTGATACTTTCCCAACGTAATTTGCTAGGAGTTGTTTTATGAATTCCTTTTTATTGATTTGATTAATTTCTTTAGAAATTAATTATGTTCTCAATTGCTCTTGGTCTTCTTTTAGATAATTTTCTTATCCTAGTTTTTAACTCTAGATTGTTTCAGTAATGTTCATTCGTTTATCTATTCTTTAAATAGATAATCAGGTCTGGTTGTTCACTGGCCAAGCATAGGAAATCAACAACTTTGGAGGCGAAGGACATACTTCTCCATCTTGGTTAGTTACTAAAACTTCTGTTCTCAGATTTTATTGTCTGCAGATTTCACATCTAATGCTATAATGCTATTGACATTTATACAGAGAAAAATTGGAACATGACACTTCCTGGATTTGGGGGTGATGAGATTAAAAGCTACAGAAGACAGGTAAGAAGGATCTGAATCTTTGTCACATCTCTATGTTTCATTCATTGATTGGTTTGTACTCTTTTGAATTTCATATTATCGGCTTGTAATTTGTGATGATTTTGCAGATTACAAGTGATATTCACAAGGAGCGTCTATCAGCTGTAAGTTTTGGTCTCTTTTATTCCTCTTCATATTTTGGTGGTTATGTTGTATCTGTTGCCTTGTGATTGCACAATCCTGCGAGGATGAAGACGTGTTGGTAGATACTTTCAATACCGTTACTATTCCGATATGTTCTTTATTTTCTTGACTTATTTTTGTTACTATTGCTAATTTGATGATGGTGATTATTATGATTTCATTCGGCATGGTTTGACAGATAAAGAAATCAATGACAGCAACTGAGGCGGCTCATGCTAAGAGTGCTGGTCAGGCTTCTGGTAGTGCAAAGGGTAATCAGGCAAAGACACCTATGAATATCATTGGCTCCCCAAACCTAAAAAGTTCATAGAAAGCACGCTTTGTTTATGCTTTACACAGTAATGGAGGAACCACTTTGGTGAAGGTAATTGAACTTCGTTTAATCAAACAGGTATTCCTGTTTGAAATCTTGCATCGTGAACAAAAATGGCACACACGTCATTTCACAATTCACAAATTGAATTCAACTTTAAAGTAGTTTCACACTTAGCACCAAATTGTTGCATGCAGTTATGCGTTTAATTTTTTGACCTTGATTCCTGAGGAAGATGATTGAAATTCACAATTTCGATTAACTTTTAACTAGGCATTTCTGTTAGCAATTCTGCATTCTGAACAAAAAATGGATCTATAGTCATTCACTGTTCAAGAATTGAATGCCTAGAAATGCTTTGAGTAGTATCACACTTAGCATCTAATTGTTGCATGGAGTCATCCGTTTATTTTTTTGACCCTGATTCCTGAGGAAGATTATAGGAGTTTCACAACTTCCATTAACTGTCTTTGTAGAAGGAAATCAAAAAACATGTTTAATCAATCTCGATCCTGGTAAACATTTAAAATTTCTTGTCGTGGTCTCATGATGTTTTAACTCCTAATTGGTGGTATCGTTAGCATATGTTTTAGATGTGACCTGCCTAAGCCTCCCTTTTTCAAGTCAAACTTGTTCGATTGAACCTAATATTAAGAGTCTGTTCGACCTAGCGTGTTTCTGAATTTTTTCCTGGTGAAGCTTGTTGTTATTTTCCTTCGTCGTCTTCTCGACGTTATTCTCTCTCTGCACAAGAATGATTTTCCATCTGTTGTGCCTGTCAATTATTGTTGTGAGGAAGATCAGGGTTCTTTTCAGGCTGTTCCTGAGCATTCCACGTGCACCTAGCGTAACCTGAGCAATGATCCGAACTCAGAAGCATTACAGATACCAGATAAAGGGAGTCATGATTCATATGAATCATCTTACATCTGAAACTCGAAGCGTTGCAGAATACCAGATAAAGGGAGCAGAATTGGCTTCAGCGTCATCAATTCTTTTGTACTGATAACAGTAAGAGCCATTGGTGGATCGGCTGGAATATTTTTTTATTCCGATGAACTTTCTAATTTAGATGCAAACAGTATCCTGAAATATATATATTGATATAATTGTACTTGTAACTAAAATTTATGTGAAGGTAATTGAAAATGGAGTATTTTTCTTTTTTTGTAGTGTAATGCTAATATTCAATCTAACATACACTGATAATTTGATCTCACTTTATACATTATATTTCAATTAATAGAATCCTCTTGTAACAATTTTTTTGAATAATATTTTAGATATTATTTCAATTTCAAATGCATGAAGATTGAAAAGATTTTTATTTTTGAAAAGGAAAATAATTTTTTGAAAGAAATTAATCGTATTTGAAAACACAAGTTTCTTTGGGGCTTCTTATTCCAAATTTTCCATCTTATTCGTACCACCTCTACTCTGTCTTCTACTATTCACGTGGTGAGGCATATATATATATATATATATATATATATATATATATATATATATATATATATATATATATATATATATATATTGATTATTCAGACTTACATAATGATCTGATTCTGTAAAGTGGGAGTGAGCAGGTGACCAACTTGAAGGCAAATCATGGTTATCTTTAGGTGGGCCTTAGCGTCTTTAATGCATCATGTTCATTTTGTTATTTTACGTTTTTTTTCCTTGTCCTTTGATGTGTTGACGTCGAAGAGGAGGGACTAAACAACAAAATATCATAATTGAGACTCGAAGAACACTTCCCTCTTTTATGGATGCTATAATTGGCTACTTCTACGAAACCCTAATATGGAAAGCTTCACAAATTGGTTTTTTCACATTATAGTGTAATTTTATTTTGAAATTATTTGTGTAGTGCGAGTTAAAAAAAAAAGAAATTATATAGGGGTAAATCGTTTCAAGTAGACTTTAAAATAAATAAATCTTAGCTCAGTTGAATTGACTTCATTATAAGTGAGTGAGTTGAATTGATTCTACTATAAGTGAGTAAGTTTGAATCGTGTCGATTATTGATGATTTATGTAAATAATTATCTAGAAGTTATGTCTTGTGACGACTTCAATTATGAATGAAATGAATTGAAATTGTGCCATTTTGTGACAATTTCAATTATTCATAATTGAAGTTGTTATAATATAATACGACTTCAGTTTATTAGCATGACACGACTTTAATTATTTCATTCTAAAATTGAAGTTATCTCAAGTTGTGACAACTTCACTCTTATATAATTCTTATATAATTTTTTACAGAATTTATCATTAAATAACATGACTTTAGTTTAATGACATGACTTTAGTTTATCTGTAATGGAGTTGCTTCAGCTTAATACGACTTCTTTGTTATAAAGTTGTACCAAGTTAACACAATTTACTCATATGTGATTTTTTTTTTTAAATTTGTACCATTATAGTAATTTTCAAAATTGAATTAAACTAAAATGTTGAAAAAACCTCACAAATTACGGACATTAAACCGATACTTGCATAATGTGTAATTATCATCTTTTAGGCCAATCACAAGTCAATGTCAATCAACAAAATATTAAAATCATCATATTATAACATCTTTGAGATTTAATAATACACTTAGAACTTTAATATTAAAATTGTACATTTATGATATTAACGTAATTAGTGTTTAAAACTAAAATGAAACAGTTATAATACTTAAAGAAATAAAAGAATAATTTGAACAAAAAATTTATTTTCAAAATTTTTTTACTTTTGAAAAGTATATGTTAAGAATCTCCGAAACAAATTCTTAAAATAAGAACGTAGTTCTAATTTCTGCTTACACGGAGAAAAATAAGTTTGAATCTATATGTAATATTAGTTCTTCTACAATAACTCCCAAGAACAATGTATAACATAAATAAGAGCAAAGAAGAGGCAAAAACAAATTTCAATAAAATATAACAAAATAAAGAAGTGATTCAACTTTCAAATGACGTTTGAGGTAATAAAACTTACAGAAATTCCTACTCTAATACCATATTAGGATCTAGAGAGAAAAATAAAATAAAATGAAAAGTTCCACTGAATTAGAGGCTTAAAACTTAGGCAGATAATTGTTATTAAGGGGCTACACGCAAAAAGCAAAATTAACTCTAACGAAAAAAAAAAACTATACATTCAATAATAGTGGTTGTTATTATCGTAACACTTATCGTATCTTACGCATGATTTCTTAAGATTGGAAGTGAGCGTGTTAATAAACTCTCATCTTTTAAAATGTTTATAAGTGTAAAGTTTTATTAATATAGTAATTAAATGATGCTGTATTATTCTTTTCTTCTGTTAATAGTCATAACTATGACGTATGAATCTTCTTTTTGATTTCATTTTTTTTTATTTCTAATATTTTTAGTCATTTACATAAATGAGTTCCAACTAATTCTTAGTTAAATCTATTTTTTTTTTAAGAATATATCTTAATATTTAACGTCCCATTTAATAAATAACTTAATTAAATGAAACATCACGATGAATAATAAAAGGACAAGTCATGGATTATTAATGTTATTCCTTACCATTATTCAAGCATACTTAGAGGGAAATATTAAGGCACACCATGATGTCATTAACAAGAATAATAGTTCAACAGTATTCGAAATAAATGCTCAAAGAGCAAGGTAGTACATAGGCCACAACCCTAAAAGAGAACTCAGAAGTAAGAGGATCCGAACCAAGACAAGCTAAACAGCGGAATCTCCATCACCCTGATAACCACGAGGAGTTCTCACTGCTCACATCAATAAATTGATGATCATCGCAAAAAGAGAAAAACCACACATAGAACATACAAACAAACAAAAAGGGTAAGCTAAAGTAAAAAAATGTTTTTATCATGCAATTGATCATACAATTTAAAAGTCATGAGTACATCAATCAACCAAGCATTGTAATGACCGACAAGCAAGACACTAAGACTCAATTATCCGGATATATATAATCAGTCATATTCACTAGATGCTAGCACTTGTGGTGGCCTCTACTGCTCTGCAGAGCCAATTACCAATGGGTTTCACCCTACCACGCACAAGGTTAGCCTTCAAACATCTAAGGCCATTATCCTGCCAAAGACTAGGGCCTCCTACTACTCTCACCACTTGAGTCAGTCCGCTCTACGTGAGACTAACTGACTCTTCAGAGTGTTAGGATGCAATCCTTTCTTGAATCCTTACTAAATTATATAATGAGGCACCACCACGAAACCTTCGTGGAATTACCTCCTAACCATGAGGCACCACCATGAGTTCCCACTGACAGGGATCATGGAATTACGTCCTGACCTTGAGGCACCACCACGAAACTATCATGGAATTACGTCCTGACCAATGAGGCACCACCATGAGATCTCACCTAGAGATTCATGGAATTACGTCCTAAACCACACCAAAATCATGTCTCACCAACCAAGCATAAAGTTATCATGCATACCACCCTCATGGCAATATTTATAACCTACCATTCCAATCATATTTCATGCCAAGCTCATACCATACTCACCCATACAGTCAGATATTTCATGCATATTCACATACCTCATGCATTCTCAAGACAAACAACCAACCACAACTAATTTGGGAAAATAAAACACACAATTCACATTGTCCTCGCTTAGGCTAGAAGCCTTCGCCCAAGCGACAAGGACTGTCTCGCTTAAGCTAGGCTCCCTCGCCTGAGCGAGCACGTTACAGTGGCACTCTGCGAACTCTCGCTTGGGCGAGACCCTCTCGCTTGAGCGATATCACTCTTCGCTCAAAACAAAAGTCCCTCGCCTAGCTACGTTTCAAGCAAAAAACATAGGCTTCACCACGAGTTCTCGCTTAGGTGAGGCACTCTCGCCTGAGTGAGATGGTTTGTCGCTCAAAACTAGGTCTCTTCGCCTAAGCGAGATGCTCGAGCAAAACTATGGTGAGTTCCTGCTATTATCGCCTAGGCGAGACGAACTCGCTTGTGCGAGAATATTAGTTCTCGTCATTGTTCACGCATGCAGGGTAGAAACACAACACAAAGCAACATTCAAAAATGCAAGTAAGCCATTTTCACCTGATCAATAATATCATTCAAGCACCAAGAACATAAAACATACCAAAAATAGGCAGAATAACTTTAAAACGTTAAACCCTAGCTTCCCTCACCTTGAAAGAGCTAGCAAAAGACTTCGACACCCCCAAACAGCTGAGCATAGTAGCTCTAAGAGCAGATTCGTGAGCTGGAAAAATAGTGACATAGATAGAAAACGAGATCACCAAGATGAGTCTCTGTTGGAATCACGAAAATAAGACTTAGAAAGGAGAAAGTACAATTTGAGTACTAACTTACGTGAGATGGAATGATTTTTGAGCTAGCGTGACCAAGAAGGGGATCAAATCCTAGGAGAGCTTCTGTTGAGGAAAAAAGGAATGAGTAAAGGCATTGACTTCGCAAAGTGGACAGAAATGAGGGGTTTAAGCTGGTTTAGGGATTTTGGATACCCTATGAGCCAACCTTAAACCCAACTGATTACGGTAAGCCCTTAAGATTAAGGTAGAAAATAAAGTGGGCTTACAAATATAATTAAAGGTGTTAAAATAAATTCAAACTCGTGAATAAATTTGATTCACTATATTTCTCCTCTCTTATTTATTTGAGTATGAGATAATTTTCTAAAGTGGATTTTGCTTTAATTTTGACCAACAACTTAGTTTAATCTTTGAATATGATGATAAAGTTTAATTATAAAAATAAAATTATAATTTATAAAATTTTAAAATAATAAAATAATAAAATTATATGTAATGATAACTCAACAAGATAGTATGACAAAATTGAGTACTCAATTTCAAAGTTTTCAAATTTATTATAGATTTTAAATATAATTAAGTTTTTTTTTTTTAATATTTGCTTAATATTTTTAAAACTCATGCCAGGTATTATTACAAGTTGTGATATTTCATTATAACGTTTATCTATCGTCTGCCATCATATAAATTATATCATTAAAACGATGCTTTTATTTTTTGTCATATTTTTCTCTTTAGTAGATTTCGTGTCATACTCAATTGCACATTGAAATCTTAAGCCTATTCTTTTATGCATAAGATTATAAGATTAGAGGATTGTCTATTAGTATTTATTTAATGGATAACTTTCAGAAGATAGCATTTGTGATGGTGACTACTTTTGTTAAATGAGGTCTATACTTAAAGATTCCACTAACCCTTAATTATTTAAACGATAGATTAAAAAAATAACAAAACTTAGATGTTGTTACTTTTATTGAAGGTTTATCTAAATATATATGCATGTTACGTCTGGTACTATTATCTTCCACTCTTATCGTCTGTGACTTGAATAACAATTAAAACGTTTTACTTTGATTATAATTATTGGATGTCAACCGCAGGTTGTTCTGAAGTAGGTTAGGATTTTCAGTTTTTGAAGTCAATATATGCACAGTTATAGGTAGAAAATTGTTGGTGTTACTATTTATATACCAAGAACCAGTTTATTTTGTAATTTATCCTTATCAGCCATTTCAGTTAGCTCAACTAAACACTAATCATGTCTTACAAAGTTCTTCTGCATCAACCTTCTCTTACATCCATAATCATCTTAACATTCCAAATTCTCTCATGTCAAAGGGCCACCTTGTCCTACTTTGGAGACACACTTTTAAGTCTTTTCTAGAATAAAAAAATAATGATATTTTGACAATTTTTTCACAACCAGATATAACATTTTTCAAGTATTTTGAATAAAAAAAATGATATATAAAATAATAAAAATGAGAAATCATTCAGAAAATGTAATCTCAAGTCATAAAAAAAAGTCGTCAAAATTTAATCGTTAAAAAATTATTTTTCGAATTTATAACCTAAAGTTTTAAACCAATGACTCACAAAGAAAAAGGAAAAAAGAAAAAAAAAATGACCTAAAACATGGAAGTCAAAACCAAGAGCATCCCATTTAATGAAGCAGATAAACCAACTCTTTCCCCTTTTAAATTTTGGGTCATACCCTTTGTGCACTTCACAATTACCTACTTTCTTGAAGGTGCCATTTCAACCCCCACATAAAAACTGTACCCACTCCAACAACAATCTCTCGTTTTATCTATATACATACATACATATATATATTCCTCTAAAACCAAAGATATCATTACATTGGAATTGTAAGAGGGATGTTGTAGAATCAAGAAGCTGAAAAAGGGTGCATGAATTGTCATGGCTTGTGGGTGTTCATCAACAGCAATGGCAGAAAAGATTTCATGGAACTGTGCAGTGTTTGTGGCACTGATGCTGGTGTTCAGTAGCTGCGAGTCAAACACAAAGGATTTCAGGAATCAGATGTTTGAGGAGAGTGTGAAGAACAGAAATTACAAGGTGTGTGATGAGATTTACGTGGTTGGTGAGGGAGAGACCCTTCAAACCATCGGTGAAAAATGTGGGGATCCTTATATTGTTGAAGAGAACCCACATATCCATGACCCTGACGATGTTTTCCCTGGCCTAGTTATCAAGATTAACCCCTTCAACTATAGACCATAAAATGTTCCATTGTGGGACAGTTTTCTCAATCCCAGATTCTGCTGTCAGAAATTAAGGTTGCAGGTTAAACTTTGTCGTGAGAACCATTTACGATTTTACGCTTCATTTTGCGAACTCACAGTGGTTGAGTTTCAATTTTTCTGAATATGAGACAACACATATATATTGTAATGAAGTTTTTCTATGAGATGTATTTAGCTTAAAATACATGAGAGAAATGAGAGGGATGTGTTACGGATATGGTTCTTTTGTAAAGCAGGATTGTTTTTGAACATGTAATCGTAAAATAGAGTTATTTGAATTTCTTTTGTTAAAATAGGATAGAGTTATCATGAATTTTATCGATTTTTATATATCAGAAAACTGGAGTAGTTAAAACTTATGACGACTTCAGTAATAAAATCATCGAGACTTACGTTTTAGTTTTGTGTTTTTTTTGTATGAATACAAAAATTAGAAATCGGTAAGAGTCGTGACTATTTCCTTTTCTTAAAAAAAGAAGAAATAAAACCGATAACACTCATAACGATTTCCTTCTACAAAATAAAATTTAATTGACTCTGTTTTACAATTATAACTTCAAAACAATTCTGTTTTATAAAATAGCCTACGGGTATCAACCTTTATGGTTAAGACGTTGATAAAAAAAAAGACAAATGGATTCCAATTGGTTCAATTTTCATTATCTATTTTTTTGTTATTTGATCGCACTATAATTTAACATTAAAAGCTTCGAATTTTTTTCCGCTAGACATTCCGACATTAATTATCTTTTTGTACAATATGCTAACTACGAAATTTTAGAAAATAAGAGCAGCTAAAAGGATTGGTAATTGTTTTTCTTTTCCTTTGGTATAATTGCTATTAACTTTAGAAAAAGTGATCCCACCCAACAAATAATATCATTAAATTTTTTCTGGTCTTGTATCATTTGTTTAGGGTTTAGTTTTTCACAAGGACGTCTGTAATTCTCACCCTTTGACTCTAAGTTCACTCCTTGAGGCCCATCAAATTGGTTTTCTAAATAAACTCTTTTTTTTTTTTAATTACTCTTTTGGTCCTTGTTTTTATCTGAAATTGTCAAATTAGTCTTCCAATTTTTTTAAGTTTCAATTTGATCCCGATTTTTAAAAAAAAGATGCAATTTAGTTCTTTCCGTTAAATTTTTTAAAACAGATCAAATATTTTTCATCAAAAGTTGTTAATAAGAATGATTTGCTTTATTGATATAATTAACATAATCATAATACTAATTTTGATAAAAAAAAATAATTGATTTGCTTCAAGAAATTGAATGAAAATGACCAAAATTAGGCACATCATTATCATGTTTTTCACAAAAAGAAGTCACATTTTTAAAAAATTTATTCCAACCATTTTTTCTCAAGTTTTGAATAAGTGTTCGTAGAACAATTGTATAAAATTTGGAATCACTTTTCCCTTACACAACTTTAAAGCTTAAAATAACTCTGTGTACTCAAGGAAGAGTTTGATCAACAATTTGATTCAGATTTTATGACTTTAACCGATAGAGATCTGCTAATAATATAGAAAAACCACAAAAAGATAAAAATAGATTGCTTTGAAAAAAAGGGTAGAAAATCAACTTATTCAAAAGAAAAAATTGTTCGGTCCAAAATGTCATTATTAGCTCCTTAATTTCGCCTTCGTGCAATTTGATTTTGAAAATGATGAGAGATTAAGGGTAAAAATTGAGATAGAAAGAAGAGGTGAGAAAGAGATGGAGGTATGAAAGAGGGAGAAACCAAATAAAGGAGAAAAAGAAATAATAGAAGAAGAGGAAAATGTGGTTTTCAAATTTTAAAAAAGCTTGTTTAAACTAAATTAATATAAATAATAAAATTATATATATATATATATATATAATAAAATAAAATAAAAAACCTGAGAGTCGTGGTTGCCCCTGTCAACAAAAAGGAAAGTCCCTGTCTTCTTCCATTTGATCCATGAAAATTTTGTGTTTATAAAAATGTTGGTGAGGATATTTGCATAGAACTCTCTAACAATGAGTTCGTTGTGGTAGTCAACAGGCTTTGCAAGCTTTTCCAAATGAATATTCTGCAAGAATCTCTAGAAATCATCTCATATTCACCAGGTTGTAGCTAAATTTGTCTTTTAGCCATAATGGACCTCTCCTCCAAATAAAGGAACCTTTGGTGTTTTGATCTGGTTTTGAACCTGATCTTGTCCCATTAGTTCATTGGAAGTAGGGATCCTTTTGCATAAGTTGCCACAATAGGTTTAGTTGGGGTTTGAGTGGAAGTTGGTGATACTAGTATGTTGGCAACTGTTGCTAAAGTGGGAGTTGTAATACAAATGGGACATATATGCATTTTGATGAAAAATTGAGTTTTATCTTTGTGAGAATTTTGCGAAGTACTGAGTTATAAGAACTCTAAATTTGATCTTATCACAATAACTTGTGATGATCATTTCTATGACTTATCACTCATTTTTTCATCTTTTTTGAGTGTGGCGTCAATATCTTCCTCAAACTAAATATCAGAATGGTCTTACCCCCTCGTTTCTCATCAGTTGGTATAAGAGCTTCAACTCTTGATATTCAATGAGTGAGTTTATATATATACTTTCTCCAATTTTTATTTGTATTTTTTTAGACTTATGACAGGTATTGGTGCTAAAAGTGCCCTTCATCTCATTAACTATCACAAATTGTTTGTTGATGAGTTTATTGAACATATGGAAAGGAAATTGAAAGAAAATTTTGACAAGGGAAAAAAGAGAGCTAAGGTATAAAGATAAAGAGAAGATGTTTGATGAATATTGGAAAAAGAATGATGATACTGTGATGAGGGAAAGAAAGATGGAGAAAAAGAAAATTAGTGAATAAAAAGAAATAAAAGAGGAGGTGTTGAGAGAAAAAGAAAATAAAGAGTATGAGCTGAGAGAAAAAGAAAATAGAGAAAAGAAGTTGAGAGATAGAGAGATTAAAGAAAAAGAGTTGAAAGATAAAAAAAAAAAGATTGTAGAGGATTTGAGAGAATGAAATCACTACAAGAAAACTTCTAAATAGTGATCAATTTTAGTGACCAATAATTGTTAGTAACTATAATGACCAATTTAGATAGCAATCTACAAAATTAAAAATTATTGGTTATTAAAATAGTCACTATTATGAATAAAAAAATACAATTAGTCATTAAATTGATCTTTAAAATTAGCTATCATAGTTTTAGCTAAAAAAAAAAGATCATTAAAACTTCACTACCTAAGTTCTAGCTACCAAAATGAATTAGTTTCTAAATTAGTCTTTCATTAATAAGTCACCAATTATATTTTTTATTTATAATAGTAACTATTTTAGTAACCAATATTTTTTAATTTTGTTAATTGATATTTAATTTGATCATTATAATGACCAAGTAATTTTTGTTTTTAAAATTGATTCTTAATCGAAGATTTTCTTTTAATGAATTGAAGAGAAAAAGTTGAGAGAAAAAGAAATGAAAGAAGAAGAGTTGAAAGAAAAAGAAATTGAAGAAAATATAGAAGAAAAGAAAAAGAGAGAAATAAAAAAGAAAAAGAAGTGGCGAGAAAAAGAAAGGAAAATATAATGGTAAAGATGATGCTTTTTCTGCATATATTGTTGTTTGGTATATTCAACAATTTGAGGAAAAACTTTTTGTGAGAAGTTGTTGCACTAACCATTTATTTGGTTTCAATCAATTAATAGTGTGTGCAGAGATTCTAGTTCTATATTGAAAAACTAATAAAAGGATTATCTTTCATCTTGATATCATGTTTTTATTGAAAAAAGTGTACTTTTGATATTCCATGACAAATGTATTTGAAGAAGAAGGGAATGATACGTACAAATGTCAAAATGGGTTTCAATCCGTGAGTCAACCCGGCTCGCCACCGACTCACTTAATCCACGAGTTAAACGGGTTCGAGCCGGGTTGAAGGTGGGTTGGCCCCACTTAACTCACCAATTTTTTTTTACAATTTTTTTTTAATTTTTTTTAATTTTCTTTTAATTTTTAATTTTTTTTTTAATAATTATTTACTACTCCTATTATATTTTTTCACAATTTCATATTTTTAAATGCTAGAATGTTGCTTAATTATATTTGAATAGTTTGAATGTTTAATTAATTTGATTGTCAAGTTATATATATGTTGATACTTTAATTTTTAACTATAATCTTTATAGTAAATTACTCAAATAACCGTCTTATAAACAATTTTTTTCTAAATTAGCATGAAAAAAATGTATAGTTTTTTTATTTATATTTTGTTGAATAGTATGACAGAAAATTTGTAATATTAGCCATGCTTTCTTAGACTAATGGATACTATTTTGGAAATAATTCTTCATATATTGGTGGTGAGCATGATCAAAACATTGGTTCTTGATTTTACTATGATTGTCATCTCATGGGTTACTTAAAAATTTATTTAAATATTTGAATACTAAAATAAAAAAAATTTAGGTGGGTTGGTGAGCCAACCCACTTAACCCACCAACCCATGGTGGGTTGAGCCGGGTTACAAAATTTCTGGCTCACCAGAAAGTGAGCCGGGTCGGGTTGGGTTCACTTTGACATGTCTTGATATGAGAGTCTTTTTGAATTTTCTTGTAGTCTTTGTATTTTAATTAAATATAGAAAATAATGGTTGATATAATGGGTATTAAATACAACACTAATGGGTATTAAATATTGTTATTTTAGAATTAATGTGAAATGTATGGGTTTTGTCTAATTTATCTTATAATATATACTTTCAAATGAGACATATGAATTTCGATAAAAAATTGAATTTTCTATGTGAGAGTTTTGTTGAGTTCTAAGTTATAAGAATCCTAAATTTGATGGTGTGATGTCTATGGCGATCATCCAAATGACTTACCACTCCCACTCTTATATTTCTTAAGTGTAGCGTTAATATCTTTCTCCAAATTAAATATCAGAAAAGTTCTAACTTTCATGTATCATAAAAAAAATTTACAAAAAGTCAAAATCAAAGTTCAAAATTAAGAAACACATTAACCCAATCAAATTTTGAAATATGATATAACTAGTTAAAAAAAACAAATTGGACATGAAAATGCCTCCTTGCCACTTGCTCACATATTTTAATATATAGACCATTTCAAAAAATTATACACGCGTAGCAACTGCCTTGGGAATTACCTGGTTTGCATTCAATTTGATTTTAGACCCATTATTATTCAACAATATGAGAAAAATGGCGAAAAAAATTGTGAGAAGTTGTTGCACCAATTAATTATTTGGTCTCGATCAATTAATTGTGTGTACAAATTATAGTTCTAAATTGGAAAACTAATAAAATGATGATATTTGATTCATTGATTTTTTTTTTTTAAAGTGTACTCATGATATTCAAGACAAATAGATTGGAAGGATGAGAGAATAATATGACGGGTTTGGGAGTTTTCTTGTAGTCTTTATATTTTAATTAAATATAAAAAATAATGATTAATATAATGGGTATTAAATATAACATTAATGGATATTAATTATTAGTTATTATAGAATTAATGTGAAATGTATTGGTTTTGTCTAATTTATCTTTAAAAAGATGGAGAATGCTAACCAAGACACTGTATAACATTAATGGATTTTAATTATTAGTTATTTTAGAATTAATGTGAAATGTATTGGGTTTTGTCTCATTTATCTTACAAAAAGATGGAGAATACTAACCAAGACAATGGTAGGTATAACTAATGATATTTGATTTTATCATTTTTATATTCAAAACTCAAAATAATTAATTTTATTAATTAAAATAATATAAATTTATATAATAGATTTTATAAAGACAAGAGTGTCATTTAGATTTTCTAATCAATAGCTCTGACATAAAATAAACACTTTGAAAAATATATCTCTAACACATGAAGAGTCTCTCCATGGAAGCTTGAAACATTTGAAAAGTACAATCTTTAACTTTTGTAAAAAAAAAAAGTTTGAAATATTTGAAAAGTACAATCTTTAATTTTTGTAAAAAAAGAATTTCTTTGAAATTTAGTCCTTTTCAAACTCTTCTACGATGAAAATATTGTACTTTCAGGTGAACAAATTTCCCCTTTCTTCATAATATCTGTTGTCACTCTTTCAAAATAATTTTCTTTCTTTACATTTAATTATATTTTATTTTTTAATAATATTAAAATATAATTATTTTATTATTTAATTAATTTTTAACTTTTTATAGTTGTGCATCAAATATATTATTATTTAGAGTTGTATATCATTTATGGACATTTTTGTCTTTTAAATAAGAAATTTTATTTATGATGATTATGTTAAGATTCATTTAATATTATAGTTAACTATGCGCTTTTGTAAAATTCAAGACATATTAATTATCCTTAGTCAGTGTCCTAAAGTCACTAGTTAGAAGAACCCTAAAAAGATAGATTACATGTGACATATATGGATTATGATAGAAAATTGAATTTTCTTTGTGTAAGAGTTTTGTTGATAGAAAATTGAATTTTCTTTTTGCGAGAGTTTTGTTGAGTTCTAAGTTATAAGAACCTTACATTTGATTTTATAATGCTTGTGATGCCGCTCATCCAAATGACTTATTACTTACCTTCTCATATTTATTTAGTGTGACATCAATATCCTTTTCCAAACTGAATATCCTAACGGTCAGAAGCAGAACTTGCTAATGACATAGGGGAGCTACGACTCCCCCCATAATTTTTTAATTTTACTTTTTACATATGTTTATATATTTTTAAATTACAATTACATATTATTATATTATTTATATTAAGTTATATATAATAATAATAATTTATATATCTTTATTTCTTAAAAAATAAAATAAAGATAAAATAAAAATTGACTTGATAGACGTTGATTAATAAAAGATTATGGCTCTGTCTCCGGTCTTCACAACAAGTCATCAAGAAAGAGTTGGAATATAAATAAAAGGCTAAGAGATAGATTGAGAGAGATGAGACAATAAAGAGGTTGAAAACCCATTCTTACAAGATTTCTCATGAATAAATATCTTATTATCATTTACATTTACGTATATTAGATTTCTGATTTTTTCTATTACGATGTCTTTCAAAAATGAAGTTTTTCTCAAATTAGTATGATTTTAGAGATTTTTTTAAATTGACATGAACCATAATAATATTTTTTCCAAATTAATTTAATCATAAATTATAAAATTTATGGATTTTGTGTTTTTTTATTGTACAAGATAAAATTTGTAAAATTTAATAAATGTATCTTGAACTGTATTAGGAATTATGTACATAATAAATAACCTTGAATTGAAATATAAATTAAAATACCAAATATTCATGTTGCATGAATTCAATACATTAAAAAAAATAAAAAATAAAAAATTTGAACTAAAAACTAATTTATTTATAAAAACTCTAATTTAACATTTTTTGTGTCCAAGTTCCGTTAAATGAAAGCGGTCATTCCCCCTCATTTATCATAAAACACATTTACAAGAGTCAAAATCAAAGTTTATAATCAAAGTTTCCGATTAAGAAACACATTTAACCCAATCAAAATTTGAAATATGATATAACTATTTGGACATAAAACTACCTCCTTGCCACTTGCCCACATATTTAATACAATGACCATTTCAATAAAATACACACGCGTAGCAGCTGCCTTGGATTTGATTTTAGACCCATTATCATTCCTCATGGAAAATATATAATTGCAATAAGCTGTCCACGTTTGAACAAAGTTTGCGTATCAACAAAAAAACTTCTAAGCTTTAAATTCTTTTCTCTTCATAAATATAAGAAAATATGTTACATATATACATATATAACTTTACTTCATAATCTAAGTAAAAAAAAAAAATATTTGTAAAAAAAATCATAAAAAATAATAATTTAAACATGTGTTTTTAAACATGTGATTAGAAATGAGAAATATTTAACATTTGTTCCGTAGGTTCGTGGTGGGAAAAAGTAGACCGAGCCATCTTTACATTCTATAGTCTTGTCAACTCTCTCCGTGTTTTTCACCACCCAACGACAAATCAAACCCCAAAATCTTCATTAAACTATCACTTTCAAAATTCCCAAATTCCACGTGTTGCCCAATTCTTTCACTATAAAACCTCATTCATCTTCATCATCACCATCATCAAACACTTCACTATTCTCTCACCCTCATTCATTCTCCTCTCTGCTTTTAACTTCACAACAAAATTCAAATACCTCATTCCATCATGGAACTTTCCCTCTTATCTCTTTCTCTAGCAATTCTACTTCTCTCAGGTATGCATGCATCATTACACCATTTTCTAGTAATAACTTCTTCATCACTTAATTAATGTTTTTCCTTGTCTTTTTAATCAAAATCATGTACTAGGTTTCAGAGTTGAGGCTAGGTTGCAACCTCATGCCACCAGTTACCAAAAATTGTTTGTTTTCGGTGACTCCTATGTCGATACTGGGAACACGAGAATAGATCAACCTGGTTCCTGGAAAAACCCTTACGGCATAACTTTTCCCGGAAAACCTGCCGGAAGATTCTCCGACGGTAGAGTTATAACGGACTACATTGGTAACTCTCCCTCTCTTTCTCTCTCTTCATCATGTCAATTAAATGAACACTGAAAAGTGCACGCTTTTTCCTTCATTTTATATATTAACTTTTCTTCTCTTTAGCAAGAAAAGCTGCATGTTTCCAATTCAGATGCTTTGATCAATTCCTTTGTGTATTAAGTTAGTAAATTTTGTGTCCATATGTCTAAATTTGCTTTCGGAGATACAAGAAGAAAAGATAGAAATTAAAAAATATAATATTGGTGACGTGAAAAAATACCAGTATAATAAAAGTTGAATTTTAGAAAAATGAGAATTGATGAATAAAATACACATCAATGACGCATTGATTATATATTTTTGAAAGGGTGGGGTTCGTTTTTTTTCTCTGACTTGCCACTTTATCTTTCTTGTGCTATTGTCTATAAGATTTGTGGATATATATATATATATATATATATATATATATATATATATATATATATATATATATATATATATATATATATATATATATATGACTGTGTTCAGAGCATAGTGCATTATTGAATGATTTAAAACACCACAAAAGTTACATTGTTGTTTGTGCTGTCTTCTTTCTAGACAATGTTCATTATTACAATCATGTTTCACCTTCCAACACCTACTCTTCTAGCATTGCATTTGTTTTCGACGAAATTAAAAATAAAACATTGTTTTATTGTCTGTCGGTTTAGGTGAGATATAATAAGTTGTTTTTTCATTGCAAAAGCCACAATGTCACCATATAATACATGTAGAATACTAACAAGTTCTAAGGACATTAATTAAAGAATTATTAACGTGCATTAGTATCATTATTTTTATATTAAAAACTAAAATAATTAAATATATTAATTAAAATAGTATAAATATATATTATAGATTTTTTAAAAACAAAAATACCCTTTTAACTTTTAGACAATAATTCTTTTATACAAAATAAGGATTTTGAAAATTTTAAAGTCTCTACTTAAATTGATATTTTAATTATTTTTTCGTTTATAATTTTAGATGTTCAACACTATTTTTTTTCTTAATTTTTCTATTAATTTAAATTTTCTTCTGTTTAATTATATTTAACTTTTAACAATATTAAAATATATTTATTTAATTATTTAATTATTTTTTAATTTTTATTGATGAACATTAAATAAAATATTAAACACACATGTATATACATTTATGTGCATTTTTGTCATTTAATTAAAATAAAATTGCATTAAATGATTGTTGGGTCATATTTTAGTTAATATCACACTTAATTATGTACTTTTTTAAGATTTCATGTATATTAACTATCCTTAACTAGTGTCTTTAGGGCATAGGTTAGCAAGATCCATACATATAATATATGATAATAATCTATAACAATATATAAAATATAAAGAAGATTCACTTTTTTGTGTTCACATTTCATAATACCAATTATACTTTTTATAATATAATTATTTATTAAATTTTTTAAAATTAACGGTTACTTTTACCTATTTTTTATACAACTGTTTATCTTTTTTTCTTTTTTTTATTCATCAACAATTATTCTCTCTATATTCATTTTATTTTATTTTTAATATATATACATTTATTTTATATATTAACTTAATAACATTACACTATTGTTATCTACTAATATAATATCATTCATATTTAAAAAAATGCGTACACATAGACGCAATATCGCGCCTGTGTTTATGCTAGTTCAAATAAAAATCATTCCAATAGTTTATAGTTTTGAAATCAAGATTTTCAAAGTTAACTCTTTAAACTTTGAAGAAAAATAACTTTACAAAATACATTGGTTTTAGTTTTTACATATATTACAAAATACTAAAAGTTTATATATGCATTATATTAAATTGAAAAAGGTTTTGTAAAAGATTAATTTATTAATTTTAAAAGAATCTTCTACAAACTTAGTAAAAAAAGAGTTAAATTGTAAATGACTAGATATTAAAATATGGTAAACCATATATAAGAGTAACAAATGAAATAGAAGGTTTAACATTTTAAAAACTCCAAGTGAAACACCAAATGAAAATTATAATAAATTATAATGGATCAACGATATGGGTGCTATCACATTTGTTGATATATATATATATATATATATATATATATATATATATATATATATATATATATATATATATATATATATATATATATATACACACACACACGTTACACGTATATATGTTACTATAATTTTAAGAAGCAGTTAAGTCATTGTTTATTTTGCACAAAAACTTATATTATATTTGATTGGCCGTCCACTTGTTCCCTTTTTGAAGATACACGTATATTACCCCTTTGGCAATAAATAAATAGATAATCCCTTCTTCCATTCATTTTGACAAATATTGTTGATATTTAACTTTTTATGTGCTTTTCACCATACATATGTTAATAATAACATAATCATTTCTTATACGTACGAATATTTATTCTCCTCTCCTTTCTCTCTTTAACTAACTTCATTCTCATTGCATTTACTCAGAAAAAGCACATCAACAATTTGATTTTATTCCTGCTGATAAAAAATCTCAACCAAGGGTTTTACTTTTTCATGATATAGTGTTAATTTATTAAACATAATCTATTCTTGTGCACTATTTCGTAGTTTTTGGAATCATTTTGAGATCCCAACCTAAATCAGATGATAGCATATCTCCTTTTTATTATCCATTATATATAAATCATCCGTAAAATGTACAGCTAGTATTTATTGAAAAAAAATATAGCTATTATTTCTCATTTAGAACGAGTCTTATCACATAAAAATATTACGCTTGGCTTTTGCATATCAATCATTTAGTACTGTTCTACCTGGACGGGCCTTGTCCGTAAAAGCAAGAGAATCGTTATTCATTTATTTATTGAAAAGATGTTAAATGATAAGAAACGAATAAAAGTATAAAGACAAATGAAAAAAAATACTATATGTTTTATCAGTTTCTATTGCTACTATTTTATTTTCTTTGTACCCAGAATCATGCCAGATTGTTTTATAATTTATTATTCATGGAATTATATGACATCAATCAATTGATCTCACACCTTTTCTCTTTGGTATCACTAGTACAAGTAATGAATATTTGATCTTGCAACACACTTAATTAACTATATGAAATTGAATGTTCTGGTGCAGCTAAGTTTTTGGGACTCAAATCGCCTCTTCCCTACAAATTTAGGAAATTCATTCCACAAAATTTGAAATACGGAATGAACTTTGCATATGGTGGTACTGGTGTGTTCGACACATCCTCCAAAAACCCAAACATGACAATCCAAATCGATTTTTTCCAAGAGTTAATCAAAGAAAATGTGTACACAGCTTCAGATCTCAGCAAATCCGTGGCACTTGTCTCTGTCGCAGGAAATGATTACAACTTCTATTTGGCAAGAAATGGCTCTATTCAGGTAAAGCCAAGTCCAAAATATGCGATGTGGTGTTACAATTATGTTACAAGAATTTTAACATCCTATTTTTCTGCAACGACAACTATAATGTGCTAAAATCTTCAAGTTATTAAGATTCACTTTTTCATTGAATATATATGCATGTAGGGTTTTCCGTCTTTCATCGCTTCTGTGGTTAATCAAACTGCAACCAACTTGCTTCGCATCCAAAGTCTTGGAGTGAAGAAAATTGTTGTGAATGGTCTACAACCACTTGGATGTCTTCCTGAAACCACAGCCTCATCTTCATTCCAAAAATGTAACAGTACTTTCAATGACCTCGTACTGCTCCACAACAACTTATTGAACCAAGCTGTGACCAAGTTGAACCAAGAAACCAAGAACCAAACAACATTCATAGTTCTTGATCTCTACGATAGTTTCTTGTCGGTGCTGAACCACCCTTCTAGCAATAACATCAAGGACGCACTCGAGCCTTGTTGCGTTGGGATAAGTAGCCAATATTTTTGTGGAAGTGTGGATGAAAACAATGTCAAGAAATATAAGGTGTGTGATAATCCCAAATCAGCTTTCTTTTGGGACCTTTTGCATCCAACTCAAGCTGGTTGGCTTGCCGTGTACAACGAGTTGCAAACCACAAAGGCTCTTCAACAAATCCGATACTGAAGAGCTGTTGCTAGGGCTCTTGTTTGTTGTGTAATAATGATGCACCCTCATTTCATTTCTCAATTTGTCCACAAATTGTGTTTTGGTTGTATTTTATTCAAAAATGTGCATGTTTAAATAGACTGTTCTTTTTGTGACAGATGTTGTTTAGATTAATAATTTGTAAGGATTTTCAATTATGTATTCAAGTTATTTAAATAGGAAAAAACTAAATTTATAAAGTATTGCGATAGAATATGTTATTTCTTTAAAATGCAAATTAAGGTAACGACGAGTTCTTTAACCTGGTCGCGAGCCGAGCCGAGATGGTTCACCATCAAAGTGTTCTCAACGGGCTGAGTAAACCATTTCCACTCTTTTGTTCTTTGCACTCTTCTTAACCAGTAGTCGTCTCGGTTCCAAACACTGTGGAGTGGATACCTGCAAAAAATACTCCTAATCGGTAGGTTAAGATAAGTTTTTATAGAATATCATAGAACTCACGGTTGATCATTACTAGATTTCCTATGTAAATGGAAGTGGAGGCTATAGGAACGTAAAATGAGGGATTGTGAAAGGATATAATAGAGTCTAAGTATAGGTCAAGGAGAGATCTTAATAATACGTGGTTAGGGTGAATCTTGGTGGTGGAGAGACTAAGAAACACTTGTGGGCCTCAACAAAAATTGGTTTGAAATGAATGTGAAATGGAAGATTGGATCAAGATCTTGGATAAAATTCTGGAAGGATAAATGGCTTGAGGAGGAGACAATGGTTTGAATGGGAAGAAACATAAGTAATAGAACTAGAGATCTCAAAAAAATCCGTACTCGCATGTATCCGCAGATAAAATCCACAACGGGTAGAAAATGGATACCCGAGGATAACATGTACATGTATTTTTAATGCCCGCATGTTAATAGGACGAGTACAGGTATCATAGTATTCATACCCGTGGATACTCGTATCCGCTATACTCTAATTTAAATTAAAAAAATAAAAAAAAACATGATTAATATATTAATACATTGATTTTGAATGAGTTATTTCTTTATCAATTAGTTTAAAAAAAATTGCATTTCTTTTTTTGTAAATTGTCATTCAACATTATTTAAATGGGTTATTTGGATTTTGTTTGAAATTTATGAATGTTATGAATTGTATTTTATTTGAATTTACAATTAAAATATGTTATTAAATATTTATTTTTATTTTTTTGTAAATACCCATGGTACCCAGGATATTAAAAAATTACACAGGTACCCGCATAACGGATACCCGACGTATATGGAGAAAAATGAATAGAGAATAAAGACTTACCAGGAAGAAAATCTGGTCAAAACCTTTGAGAACTAAAACCAATCAAATACATAGTGATTGAGCAGAACATCACAGGAAAGAGGTTTAAAGTGAAAAAATTTTGTGAGAGAAATTCATATTTTTAAGGCCATGTTTGGTTACATGGTATTGATGAAACCTTATCGGACATAAGTACTCCATATGGACATGGCACAAGACAATGGACAATGAAGTAAGCACATTATATACGAATATAACTTGTGTAATTAATCTAATATGAAGAATTATGAATATCATTATTAGGATTGAAATATATAGGAAAGGAGTTTTTGGATTGCAAATGTAAGATATTATCCTATATCATGGGGACAATCTATTTGAAAAATATTTTACATAATTTTGTATATGGATTGAAACACCCCAAGTTCTCTCTCACACACACACACATATATATATATATATATATATATATATATATATATATATATATTTATAATTTGCTGATAAAAAAAACTACCTGTATTTATAAGATTAGATGTTAATAAATAAAAAATTACAAGAATACATTTCATTTTGATCGTAAAATTTAAAAATAAAAATTTATTTAAGAAGAATAATATGTCTTGGAGATGCATGTGGGTTGTTATTATCCAGAGTATATGAAATCATAAGAATAAGATTATATTCGGAGCGGGCATGATAGATGTAGAGGAAATTTTCAAAATTTCATAGCTAAAATACATGGATTTGATTGACCCATAAGAACAAAAAGATTAATTTGTCTTACTCAGTTTGGTGTCTCAACCCCTCACATGTATAACTTCCATTAAGTAATCTCGTAGTTTGAACTTAGGCAACTTATCCACCTAAGGAAATCTTATAGTTGTTTTCAATCTATCGATCATGGTATTCTTAGTCTTCTTTATATGTCTTAGGAAAAGGGATAAAGAAGAATTACACTATAAGAAAACATCTCATTAACAATCAATTTTAGTGGTCAAATTATTAGTCACTATAGTGACCAGTTTAGAAAATAAAAATTTATTGGTTACTAAAATAATCACTATTATGAATAAAAAATGATAATTGGTCTTTAAGTTAGTTTATAAAATTTAGCTATCAAGGTTTTAGCTACAAAAAGAGATTAATCACTAGACATTAGTTACCAAGATTTTTGCTATCAAAGAAATTGGTTTCTAAATTAGTCTCTAATTAATTAGTGACCAATTTAGGAACCAATTATAATTTTTTATTTTTGAAATGTGTTGTTAATGAAGCATTTTTTTGGAGCGATAATATATGAGAATTGAAAATATACATTATGCAGAAGCTTATTACAAGGATTTAAGAGGATCGTTTACGAATAAATGAAACCCACACCATTCATCTTTCAATTGTGGGGAACTAAACAAGTTACATGACGAGATAAAAGATTCTTTTGAAATGTATTTTATGTTCTTAAGTTGGCTTTTTTGTATTTCAGGGTCCATTTGACCACATAATTGTAAAATAAATTCGGTTGACTTTTTTTTTTTTAAATTGTGTCAAATCGTTATGAGGTAGGACGACATTCAGGATGAAATCGTCTTCCACCCTGCCGTTTTTTTTAAAGTAAGTGTCGTCGTTGGAGAGGATGACTTTGTTTGAATTGAGAAGTGAAGTCGTCCTCTAACATGACGACTTCACTTTTAACTTTTTTTTTTCAAATTTTTCAGTTTTAATTATTTTTAATTTTTCATTTCAAAATTTTCATTTTTCATTATTTTTTTTAAATATCTCAGATTTTTTTTTTATTTTTCCTTTTTTTTCAGATTTAACAGTTTTTTTTTCATTATTTTTCCTATTTTTCAAATTTTTCTTTTTTTGTTAATTTTTAAGTTTTGATTATTATTTTTTTTTAATTTTTCAGTTTCATTATTTTTCCTTATTTTTTAAAATTTTTTCAGTCATCAACTTTTTAAAAGAAAAAAACAAAAAACAAAAAAGAAAATTGAAAAAGGAAAGTCGTCATATATGAGGACGACTTCACTTTTTTCAAATAGAAAAAACGTCATCTAACAGGACGACATTACCTTTAAAAATAAAAATAAAGAAACCGGTCGGGAAAGGACGACTTCACCTCCAATGTCATCCTCCACCCTGACGACTTGACCCATTTTCGCAAAAAGAAAAAAGAATTCATTTATACAAATTTGACTTCCAATTGACCCCAAAATACAAAAAAGCCTCTTAGGTTTAAAAGACAGTGTTAAAATAGTAATCGTATACTTGAGTTTGTTAAGCCCAATAGGCCAAGGGGTGTGAACGTTGGAGGGTTAAGGATAAATGAGCAAATTGAAATGATTTAAGTATCAGAAAACCCACATTCATCTTGGCTGAATGTAAAAGTAAAAACAAGAAAGGTAAAATTAAGAAAAATTTGAATGAAAGTAAAAAAAAAAAATGCAAAACATCTTGGCCCAATCAATGAAGATGCCCTTTAATATTTGAATTTTGAAATTTATTTTTTTCCTCCATTAGCTTTGCAAATTTGAGTTGAAATGCCAAAATGAATTTTAATCCGTGAGCTAAAGGTCATGGGTACGAGCTGAATTAGGTTGATAAAAATTTAGATTTTTTAAAAGTGAGTTGAACTGAACCCGACTTACTTAACCCACGTGTTAAACGGGTTCGAACCCAGGTTAAATATGGGTTGACTCACTTAACCCATACACATTATTTTACACTTTCTTTTAATTTTTTTTGTTATAATTATTTACTACTTCTAACTATATAAGTTTGCAATTTCATATTTTTAAATGTTAGAATTTGTTCAATATTATTTGAATAGTTTGAATGTTTAATTAATTTGTTTGTCAAGTTATATATACATAGATACTTTAATCTTTAACTATTATCTATAAAATAATATATCAAGAATTAGGTGAACACTTTGATTCCAATATTATTAAAAATGAATTAAGTCAGTTCACTGTCATTGTAATGCAATAAATTTATAAAACTCTTGTTCAAAAAAAAAAAAAAAAATTCGTAAGTGAGTCAACCCACTAACCTACCAACCCATGGTAGGTTGGATCAGGTTGTAAAATTTTTGACTTACCAAAAGTGAGTCGGATTGAACTGACTCTTTTTAAGCTTAATTCGTGGTGAACCAACTTGTGTGAGTTAGATCTCACTTTGACAACCCTAATTCTAATCTTAGATAGAGACTTACACACCTTATGGATTAAATTCGTGTTTAATGATTGGATACTAGATATTCATGTTTTTATATTGTAAATCATGAAAAGATAAAACAATTCAAATTTCATAATCTCTATATAAACTAATTGAAGTTAAGCTCATCATCAACGCAAGATTAATCCATTAAATGTAAGAGATGGGTTAATTTTGTATGACAACCTCGATTAGTAATTTATTTTGGAATCCATTGCTAATTGCATTCTAATCTCTAATATTTTTATAAGTAATCCATCGCTACTGCATGTATTTTTAGTTTAATTTGTACTTTTGCTGTTATTTGTTGTTTCTATTACTAATTTCATAATTATTTCGTTGCTAATTCGCTTTTGTGTTTGTATTCATATTTTATCCACGAATGATGTTGATTTATAAAGAATGTATAATGTTTCATATATAATATTGTTCATTGACTCTATTTGTCTTTATATTTGTCTTTAGTATGATCTAACTTTTTTTTTTGTCTGAAGTTTTCGGTGATTTGTTCACGTTGTCCTAAAAAACGTCTTCCTTTATATTCCAGTGTTTCAAATATTTATTGCAAGAAGCATAGTTTTTACAACAAATTCTACTTGATGTGTAAGTTTGATTGTGAACCTCACATATACAAACGTATACAATGAAAGACTTATGCTTCTGTGACACATAGGGTGATGATTTTTTATTGAGTATTTATAAAATAACACTTGCAGCAGAAAAAAGCTCATTTACTACCACTCGTATACTTTTGGTTAATCTTATCATAACAAGTTGTTTCTATTTTCTTATTCCTTTAATGAAAATCATCACACAATTAAGAAAAAAGAAAAAAAAAACCCCTCAGTGATACAAAACTCATCATATCTAGAGGAACACATATATGTGTAATGTTTATTGCTTCAATAAATTTAGATGCGAAGGGTGTATTTCTGTTGCATGTGTTGAAAACTTGGTTTAATCTTGAGTGACACCTTATCTAATTAAAGGCAGGAGAACATATGAGCCCATCAACAACTGCAAAAACAAACACATAAGTACTTACTTTATTAGATAACTCTTTCCTTTAAATTATAATCTGGATATTAAACTAATCAAATGGAAACAATTTTTAAGAGAATAATTACCTTCCACATAAATGAATAGAAGGATCTACCAGAAGCTGGATTTGTCACATCTACGTATTTGGTTTGGTACCACAGAATTGAACCAAGAGCAACATTTCCCAGACTCTAAAACATAGCACATATTATGTTTAAATTTTCTTCATAAGTTTAAATAACTTCATGTTCATTTATAATGATATGTAAAAAACAATAAACCTATGTTTGTACTAAAATATTGCTTATTTTAAAGATCAGTTGTACCCTTCACGTCGAGATTAAAAAGTTGGAATAATCTGCACCATAAAGACAAAAACACTTTTCTAGAGAAATCTTTTGTTTATCTAAATAAAGATATATGGCATATCATTACCAAGAAATGTTAAACATTAGGGATGTTTGTTGAACTCCAAGAAACTTTGTATGAATGGAGAGGTTCAAAGCTTGAATCCCTGTAGAGTAGCTAACACTTATTTCAAAGTGAGATAATTTTCATCAGAAAGTTTTAATGAGATAGAGTGAAGGTTTGAGGTGTGAGGGGGCTATTGAGGAAGAAGAAATTTTTTAGGCTGACATGATGAACAAGAAAAGAATAGCGAGAAAAGACAGAGACACTATATTAGAAGAAAAGAGATTCAAAGCATCTCTTTGAATATACAAAACATATTAGACAAATATACAAAACAAGAAAAAAATATGCTTAGTGTATTAGAAAGAAAACATCAACATTAAAAGAATATACTCAGCCAAAACAGCGTATTTTTATAAGACTTTGTTCATAAAAATCAACCTCCATGTTGAGGAAAAAGAAACAAAGAAAGTCTGCATACCTAAACAATTCCAACCTATATATATACGTATAATAAAAGTATGTTACCGTGACAAATTTAATCCAAAAGGGAGATGAAGATGATGCTGCTGCCAGAAAGGCAACTCCAAATGCCATTTCAAAAAGGAAGACAGAAATCCAAAATACCTATCAAAGATTTTTAGAATCAGTCAAATGTTATACAAAGAGGGCATAACAAAAGAAGAAAACATTGAATTTAAGAAACATATATATACTTTTTTCTGGCCCAAACGTGCGGCGAAAGAATCAACGCCATGTTTTATATCTCCTTCTACGTCAGGTATATCCTACAAAAATCCAATACAAGCTTTTACATTATTTGACCAAAAGCTTGATGTTGGAAAATTAATACATGTCTGAGAAAATAAAGACACTTACCTTGGATAATGCTAAACCAATAGAGTAGAAACTCATGAACAGCAGAGAAACAATCAAAGATCTTGTAAACACAAGTGGCCTCTTCAACACAAACGTCTGAACATTTGTTACAAACAATTAGTAATTTAATAAATCCATTTCTGATTGGTGTATTCAAATGGTTGATTTGTTATTATTCTTTGAAAGTCATAATAATTAAGTTAAAACATGCTTATTCAAAACTAACATCTATAAGAGCCAAAGATTAGTGATAGGGCAAAACCTGCATATGAAGGAAGTATGTAATTGGAATTAAAAGTGTCCAACAAAAAAACATGAGTAGTGATGTCTGCACCGGATTTTTCTTCCATCGTAAGAAAGGCAACTGCAGAATATATATATAAGAATAATCAATGCACCATTACTTATACCTTAAAACATAATAAACACTTAAAATGAAATTGAAAAGAACTTACATTGACAGAATAGCAAGTCCATAATGTAACGCTCAACACAAAGTTCCAAATCAATG
>Ga0209589_1001130_pt1 | contig 42640 bp, 24 predicted proteins | sample CowpeawhiteBW_FD_187525 | JGI IMG/M metagenome (GOLD analysis project Ga0209589, IMG submission 187525) | Root nodule microbial communities of legume samples collected from California USA - Cow pea white BW (SPAdes) (version 2) | ecosystem: Host-associated > Plants > Roots > Nodule | place: USA...
AAAAAAAAAAAAAAAAAAATGATAAAAAAAAAAAAAAAAAAAAAAAAAAAAAAAAAAAATTTTTTTTAAAAAAAAAAAAAAAAAAAAAAAAAAAAACAAGTTTACAAACAGTGTAATTAGTAGAGATTTGTTGTACCTGAGGTTAAGAAGAACGTTTGAAACGTAAACGAGACAACACCTTGGAATAGCACAAGGTGTGGTGGGGAAAATGATGATACTGTTGGGAAGGGTTAGAAAGGTGAAGCAGAGTGTCGCACATCTTCGTCATCTGTGCGACAACCCACAGAAACATATTCAAGACCTCGAATTGCTTAAGTGCTTCAAATCGGAGATTCAGTTCGAGCTTTCTTCTAATCAATTTCAGGTTCTCTCGCTCCTTCTTTTCCTTCCATGTCATGTGCTTTCATCATTTGTTCCTTCGTAAGAACATGCACATTTCACTTCAAAACACTCTATATCTTGAATCGCTACACCCATGGCAGCTAAAAAGCAAAAATGGGTCTTTTGAGTTACTCTTGCATTTCCATGGGTGCAGAATGCTGAAACTGGTTCATTAGGGGACTTTGTGATGGAATCGGACTCACTCAGTTCCAAAGATGTTGTTTTGCGAAGGAAATTCGATTCTGGTGAGGAAGTTGCAGTTTCTGCTATTCTGGGGCCTCCGAACTACGACAAAGACACTGTTTTTCCAAGAGATGCTTTTATGAAAGTGTGCGTGAAAAAACCGACATTGAGCTCCATTTTGCAATTTGACTGTGGAGTTCATGAAGAAACCGATAAGGGCTCTGATTTTGACATTTATAATGCTTATTATCTCAGATCACCTGCATTTCTCAAGCCTTCCAATTACAGAGGCCCCTTATTCAGGTAAGCTGATACTGGTCATTGTTCCTTATAATTATTATCTATGTGAAAACATTTTGGTTTTTCTGTTTGAGTGGAAGTTGATTTGTATTGGGTTTACTATTTTGTGGTGGATACATTCAGTGCTGGTGATTTGCTTCAATGAACAAAGATAGGATTTGTGTTATAGATTAGAGCAAATGACAAATTCAACCCGTAAAATTGTCATTTTAGTCATTTTAGATTTAACAAAATGCCCAAAATCCCCGGGAGTATAATTCTTTGCATCTAAGTCCCTTGATTTAACTAGTTCTGTCTTTCTTTATTCTTGAACATATTTTAATATTAACACTTAAGTCACATATGTAGCACTAATTGTATCTGAAAAATTGCAGCTTTGGGGAACTTTTTGAGAATTTGTTTTTCAACAGACTAATGTAAGACGATGTTCAGCAACTTCAGAGACTAAAGTGTCTATTTACTTCATAGATTATAACTGCAAATTTAACCCAGGCCTACACATTTGACATGCTTGGTTATGATCATTTGATGTATTCAAAATCTCCCAACGTTATTACAACCTCCGCCTTTATTCGCACATTGCATTCTGATGTTCCATTTTTCTTGTTCTTTTATGCTGTCAGTGTTATTGCCACCGAATAAATGTACTCTTATGGCTTATGGTGTGTTTGGCAACCAGTTTGATTGATGTTAAACAGAGGTTTTGAACATTCGAATGCCAAGATGTAAAAGCATGCGAATATTAGATTAGCAAAAAGTTGAGAGCAATAAGTTTCCAAACATACACCTAAATCTAACTATATATCCAAGACTTCTCTACCGAATTAATGTCTTGCATACACCCTTTATGAACCTTGAGTGTTGACATACCTATTCATATGGCTTTAGATGGCTTGCTATAGTCCTGCTGGATTAGATATTAGAAATACATTTCCCCAGGGTTACTCATCTTGATTCTAGTTCTTACTGCTAAATTTGAAGCAAATAAGCAAGACAGTCTTCAACTACTTTTTTTAAGTGGCATTGGAAGCAAAAAAATTCATTTACCAAAATTTGTTAGATTTTCAACATATTAAAGCTATTTTAACTGATAATGTATGCTTTTTGGTTACTCATCTTCTGAACTGCATAGGCTTGTAATTTGATATAACTAAGCCTGTGAGAATTTAAACTATATGTTAATATTAAACTTTAGAACTTCTTTTCATGCTTTTTTGGAAAGTTTAATCGGCTAGATTAGCAGAAATGCATTTCCTTGTTGCTTTTATGACTTAATCAAATCATCACCAGAAGCTGGTTATACCAGTATCATCATTTCAAATTCTAGGAAACCATTCATAAAGTGCATGAGTCTTTTTACTAATACTTGTTCATTGTCTTGTCTATATCCATGTGAAGCACATTGGATAGTGAGTTGCAACATGCACTCAAGGAATACCTGATAGTCAAGGGCATTGGTGTAAGCCTGACCAACTTCCTTCTCCACTACCTACACAAAAGAGAGCAAAAGCAGTATTTGAACTGGTTGAAGAAAGGTGAAGCAGCATTTTTAGCAACAGAAGGGTCTTTGAGGCAATCTGTAGAGGGCTTGCAATAGTGTCAATTTTGGAACTTGACAACTTTTACTGATCAATGGTTTTGAGAGTTCGGATAATAATAATGATTAGGTTGTCAAACAATATAGAATTTCTTTTCTAAATGGTATGCGCCTGAACATTTGAAGTTGGAATAAGATAACTTCTATACAAGTTTATTAGTTAAATTGTTTTTGAGTTTAGGGTTTACAGGGTCAACTTTATTTATTTTATCATTTTTTTTTCTTCTATTGATGTTTATGTAAAATTGATCCAAATAGGGCCAAAGTAGAATTTCTGGGCCTATGACATGTAGTGTTCTTTGGAAAGTTCTTTCAGAAGCACATTTTATGTGTCCAGAAAGCTTGTTCTAAAAACTTTATTCTGGAAAACCTAATTTGAAAGGTATTATGATGTAAGTTCTAGAAAGTTTGTTTTGGAAATTTTATACTGGAAAGCTTGTTCTAAAACACATTTCATGCGTCATAGAAATTCCATTGCGAAAATTCTGTTTCGAAAATTCCATTCTAGAAATCTCGTTTTGAAAATTTAAGAAAGCTTGTTTCGAAAGACTTTCTGAACAGATAATTTGGAAGTTACTTTTAGAAAGGGTAAAATGATTATTTTAAAAACTATAGGGTGTGCAAGAAATTATGGGGTTGCAAGAAGAAAAAACCTTGCACAATTGCTTAAAATTAAAATTTTCACAATCCTTTAATTTAGTACTATTTTCAAATTTTAATAGTTAATCTTCATATTGCTTTTATAATACGTGTTTGTTTTTCATAAATTTGTGAGTTCTACGGTGATTGTATAAGAAAGATCATTAAATGCTTCATCGTCAAACTTTTGTTAAATGGATTGGACTTAGTACCTTCTCACATCACAAACTAGGTTATTTCCTATTGCACCTTTTTTTTTTCTGCAATCCCACAAAATCCAAATTAACCATTATTAAAATTATAATAAAAAGATCAAAGTTATCCATCTACCCAACTTTTTAATAAATTCTGGATTTTACAATTCAGAAGATATTTTCGTAATGTATTAAAAAGTGTATTTCAGAATATATATATATATATATATATATATATATATATATATATATATATATATATATATATATATATTTTGGAATGTAATTAAAATATGGAAATATTTTTTAAATTGTATTATTTAAAATACATTTAAAAACTGCATTTGAGAATGTATATTTCGAAAGGTATTTCTAATTCAGTAATATTTACCAAAATACATATTTTGAAATACATTAAAAAATACATTATGGATATACATTATGAAACATATTTTCTTATAACTGAAATGCCTTCCAAATTACACAATCCTGAATGCCTAAACACGAAACTTTCTCCATCACATTTCTTCTCCCCAAAATTTCCCTTCTCCTTCACCACCCATCACACGATTTCCTCCGTTGTCCATCATCTTCTTCTCCCAAAAATCTTGACCCAACCTAATATACAGGTAGAGTTAAAAATAAGTTAGTTCAACTTGACTCACTTTTTGATGAGTTAGAAATTTTACAACTTACATATCGATGGATTAGTGAGTTGATTCATTTACCATTTTTTTTATAATTTATTTTATATATTTATTGCATTATAATGGAAATGAATCGATTCAATTTATTTTTTACAATAGTGAAATCAAAGTGTTCACCTAATTTTCAAAACATTATTATAAAAATAGCAGTTAAAAATTAAAATATCAACGTATATAATTTGACAAACAAATAAATTAAATATTTAAACTATTCAAATATTATTGAGTAACATTTTAGTATTTTAAAAATATTAAATTAACAAATTGTGAACCTATATAATTAGAAGTAGCAAAATTTATAATAAAAAAATTAAATTGTAAAAAAAATTAATAGTTTTATTGTTGGTGGATCAACCCACCTTCAACCAAACTTGAACTCATTTAATTTGATAATTAAGTCAATTGAGTTTAGTTCAACTTACTTTTGAAAAAATTAGAAACTTTTTAACCTAATCCGTCTTAAACTCTGAACTCGTACCGAGCTGAATTAACTCATAAGTTAAAACTCATTCTTACATCTCTCATCACCCTTCATCTTCTTCTTCATTTAATTCTTTCTTCTATTCTCAAAACTTGTTAATTTCTTCTCCTATGCTTCAAATGCCGTCACACTCTTCCACCTGTTTTCTTCTTTCATGAGCCATATACAAACCACGCGACTTCTTCCATCCATCCATCTATTCTCTAATTTTTTCCCTTTTCTCCAAATCGTCCTCAACCTAACGTCATCCCTAACCCCTGAACAAAATTTGTTTGATCTTTTTTGCATTTTTCTCCATAGATTAGGAATGGTAAAGTGAATCACATAAGGATTATTTATTTTGTAATTTTTTTCCTCAAGGTACATAATTTTAATAACATTGTTTTAATTTAATTAAATTAATAAAAATAATAAATTTTATAAAATCAATGTAAGTAATATTTACAACTTTATAGTTTCTATTTTTCAAATCAAGTTTCTTAGAATTTCATATCAAATGTATATAACTAAAACAACAATCAAAATTAAATTTCAAGTAACAAGTTATCAAACAAAACTGAAAATAAATTTAATTAATGATAAATTTATACAATATTCGTTTTAGTGGACACATTTTAAATTAAATTCACAAAGTACAGGCTCTGTTAATCACTTCACCCTATCTCACATGAAGTATAAATTATACAAAATAGACCTAAGCGATCAGAAAAAAAAAAAATCCAGAGATGACAAAAAAAAATGCAAGAAACAACTCACAAACTAGGCTCTCCTTGCCTTAGGTGTCAAATCAATGTTACAATCATCTCCATGCAAATTATAGAATACTTAATTATGTTTTTAACCACTAAAATTGAAAATAAAATTTTTATAAATTTTGTAAATTAAAAAAAAAAAAATCATCTCAGTTTATTAACGAGCTTTCAATAACGTTTGTAGTTTCTTACTAAACCGTGAATTTAAGAGATTAAAACCTTTTTAAAAATTTGAATAATTAAATAATACTTTTAGAAATCAAATTCCAATTTATCTCATATTTTAGAAACTAAAACTATAGTTATTTCTTTAGAGTATTTGAACTCTGTGCATGTTTGTGTTAATGTTTTCCACAAGTCACTCTCCCAAATTATGTTTCTTTATCTCGTCCGAAAAACACTTAAGTTTTTGTTTCCCATGTTTTTACCGTTTTTTTTAAGTTTACCTAATTGTCATTAAATTTGACAGCATAATGTAAAAAAACAAAACAACTCGATCTAAGGTATTTTTCATCTTATCGTACCTTTAATTATATATTTATTTTTTTTTATATAATTTTTTTCAATAGTCTCTTAAATTGTTTATAAAACACATATTTATTAATTTTTTAATTTTTTAACATTTTTATTTATTGTTTATTTTCATTATGTAGAATACTATTTTGATATATTTTATCTATTTATTTTTTATTTTTTAACTCATTATCAATTATACTATAATTTTTTCACTATAATTGTTAAATAACTTTTATTTACTATAATATAAAAATTTAATGTAATTGTCATGAATATTTTTTTTATCACCATCCAACATATATTGGAGTTCAAAAGATATAAGATCTATGTTAAATTTTTATTATTATGTTTATTATTTGTTCTTTACGTCATTTTGATCAAGTGATGTATTATAACTTTTATTAGTGTATAAAAAAAGATTCATTAGAAGTTAAAAGATTGAAGTAAACAAATATTTAAAATATATTTTAATTTAAATATTTGTTTTCCTTTTATATTTTTTTAAAAATATTTTTAAATTTTATCAACTAGGTTTCATTAATGTTTGCGAAATTAATTAATATTTTGGTTCTCATTAAACTTTATTTGGTATTTTAATCTAAAATGTAAACAATTATAATTTATTTTAAAGTATTTGATATCAAGAAACAACCATACTCCTAATATTAAATATTTGATAATATTATGTTTCATTTACCGTAATTTTTTATTATTTTATAAAAATCAATTAAAAATAATATTAAAGTAGTAAGAAAACGGGTATGAGTATGGATACAAGATTATACATGTTACCCGATGGAGATGAGAATGAGACAAAAGTTTGATACCCGTTAGGTTTTGGAATGAGGATGAGGATGAATTTTTTCAAAGATGAGTATGGAATAACGAAACTCGTCCCCGTCCCACCCCGTTACCATCCCTATGTGTTGTCATTAGAGTAATTCCACCAAATTATATAACAAAGATTAGTAGTATCATAATATTTTATTTAAACTTATAAAATTATATGACCAATATTTCTTAAATAAGAAACTGGCTCTATAAAAACTTGTAGATTTAAAAAAAATGATAATAGAAAATATTGTAAAGAGAATGGAAAATGTCTTTGGTCTATGTCAATGGTATGAAAGGACCGTTAGAAAAATAGCAAGAGAAAAAAAAAGTATAGTCTCATGTAGCTTAGAAAATGCAGGTCTCATTAACATAATGCAGAACAATAGAGTTATATTTTTTTAAGAAAACAAAAGGATAAAATATTAATTTTGGCAAAGATTTATAGTGAAATTTAAATTTCAATGCTTAACATAAATTCGGTAATTGAATTTATGGGGAACTAATTACACATTTTTTAAACAAAGTTTTCTGTTTGAAAATTGTGTGATGAAAAAACATAGACATGGAAAAAAAGTTAACTCCACTATCATACACTACTTTACAATAAAATACACCAATAAACACTATATCTTTTGCTTTTAAAATTGACAAGTCAAAGATCCCCTCTATATACATATTTCATTCTCAAACTCCTTAATAATTAAGCTGAATGGTTATATATATATATATATATATATCTATATATATATATATATATATATATATATATATATATATATATATATATATATATATATATATATACTTTAGAGTGTCTCTCCTAAGCATATTTTTTTGATGTTTGGATTTTAAATAAATTTCGCCTTATTAATTTCAGAAAATTAAATATACTCTAATTTGTAAATTTATTTTATAGTTCCAAAATTACAATTTAACTTATACTACTTATTCTATTGTTTAATATGTTGATTAAAAAACTTTAAATATTTAATACTTTTTAAATAAAAACATTTTTATTTAAAATTTTAAATTAAATAGTGATTTGTGTTTATTTAGTTTAAGTTTCTAAAAGAATTTAAATTTTTAATTTATCTCTTTGATCTCTTTTATTACAACCATCTATATTTTTACAACTTATCATAATTTACAATGATAATATAAGTAAGTGAAAAAAAACTTTGATACTTATTACTATTTAACATTCACAATATGTGAAATGACAGATAACTTACAAATAAATGAAGAGTGAAATTGGTATTCAACTTAATAAAATTGTTAACTCTATATTGGCTATATATTAGAAATCTAAATATTAGATGGAGACAACTATGAAAATATGTAAATAAGATGATGGAAAAAATAACGCTCATTGTCAAGTTAATAAAAAATAAAAGTATATTTATAGTTTCTAAACTTAGATACGAAATTGAAATTTGTTCATATCCCAAACTTTTATATATATAAATCTTTAAATTTTAAAAAATAAATGAATATAGTCATTTTAATCCAATAAAACTAAACTTTTTTATGTATTAAACAACTTTTCAGGTGACATTTGAGTTAAAATGTCAAATATAAATAATTCAAATGCTAACTTAAAATGTCTTTTGACATGTCAAAAAAATTTAATACAATTGAGTTAAAAATTTAATTTATTCATTTTTAAATTTTAGAACCAATATATATATATATATATATATATATATATATATATAAAAATATATGATATAAACAAATTTTAATTTTGTATCCAAGTTTAAGAATTACAAACATATTTAACCTTAAAAAAATAACAAAAATTTAATTAAAGAAGATAAAAATGAAAATATTCAATAAAAAAAATAGCATGAATTTATTTAGAAATTTCATATTTGTAAATGATTTCAAATCTAAATGAAGTCTTTTTTTAATATAATACAATTAAATGTTTCATTAACAACCAATTTTAATGATCAAAATTTATTACTCACTATAGTAACCAATTTAGATACAAATTTACAAAATAGTATTTGGTTATTTGGATACCAATTCACTATTGATTACTAAAATAGTAAGTATTATGAATAAAAAATTATAATTAGTTTCTAAAATTTAGCTACCAAAGAAAATTGATCACTACACAATAACTACCAAGATCTTTGCTCCCAAAAGAATTAATTTTTAAATTAGTCTCTAATTAACTAGTGATCAAATTAATAACCAATTATAATTTTGTATTCATAAATATAATTATTTTAGTTATCAATAATTTTTCATTTTATAAATTTATATCTAAATTAATTATTATAATAATTAATAATTTTTTATCACTAAAATTATTCATTAATAAAATATTTTTTTGAAATGACATGTACAGATCTCTTAATTATATTATATGCTCAATACACAAAGGTTATGATGGCATGTCGGAAAAATATTGACAGATGGAGCATAATTATATATTATTAATGTCCATGGTGGAATGATACAGCACTTTCCAGTACCATACGACATTGCTGGTTTTGTTGATTTGTTGTTTCCTAGAGAGTGGATGAAGCTGTGTGGTGGGAAAAATGACTCTTGATGCCACTCAAGGGTTATTCAATGAATGCTCAAACGAAAACAAAGACAAAAATTTCTATGAAAGGAATGAATGCTATTTCTAGAAGATAAAGGAGACTGACATAGTTTGTTGTGGTCATGAACAATTTCTCTGGGTAGAGTCTGAAGTAATTTACCTTTCTTTTTCTATTCTTCTTATTTGCCTATTTTATGTGCTTGATGGTGCTTTTAGTATGCATTACTAGAGTAGCCATGAAAAAAAAAAATCACATTCTGAAATAATAATTTATAGTAATTTAAAGGAATAGCAAACTCTGTGAATTATATATATATATATATATAAGGAGTATAATCTCATTTAGTATATGTATGTTTTTTTTGTTTTCATTTTGTTCTTAATTTTTTTTAATATTACGAAAATCAAAATTATTTATTAATGGAAACATGCCCACGCATGAATTATCACTTTTTTATTATAAATATATATATATATATATATATATATATATATATATAATAATAATAATAATAATAATAATAATAATAATAATAATAATAATTATGGAAAGCAGTCCATCCATTTTAACCTGTTTTATATTTGACTTGCAAAAAAAAAATATCATATAGATCAATCTCACATAAGAAATATGAACTAAACTTTTTGATTTACATAACATTTGGTTCACAAGCATATGAGTAATTTGCATAAAGAATTATTTGTTTTAAATTTTCTCCCCCATTTATAACAAGTAAAGTATTAAGGTACATGGTTTTAAATTTTAATAACCTTATTTTTATTTAATTAAATTATTAGAAATAATAAATTTTATAAACCTATTTTTTAAAATAAGTAATATTTATAATTTTATAATTTGTAAATTTTTAAGTATAAACTTGTTAAAGATTTCATATATGTATATAACCAAAACAACAACAAAATCTAAATTTTAAATAACTAAAGTTGTCGAAAAAAACTAAATATCGAGGAAAGAGTCTATCGAAATCGAATTTAATTAATGAAAAATCTACACAATATTCATATCGGTTCACACTTCATAAGATATGAACATATTTTGAGATAAAGTCATACAATGCAAATTTTGCGGACTAACTTGTCCAATTGTTATCCAACATGGACTATAAACTATGCAAGACGACCTTAAATAGACCAATAAATAGGCAATGTCATGCTATAAGTAGTTGGATAAATAAGGCTTTTCAATTGATTTATGGTATTCTTATTGTCATCCCTAATGAGTTAAAGACAATGAGAAATCTAATTACAAACTTAATTGAATTCAAAATTTTCTTCATTATTTATAGAGCATCTTAATGATCAATAAATACATACTTTTACCTTTGAAAAAAAATTGTTTAGCATGTTTGTTTGCTTACAACTATTCTCATTGCCAAAACTTAATGAAATACTCTTTTCTTTTCCATGAGTGTGATGGAACCTTGTATACCTTTTGCCAATCAATCTAAGAAACTATAAGTGGGAAAACAACCACTAACAAAACTTGTAATATTATATCACATTGCAATATTTATTACTATTTTGAATAAAAATAACTATAAAACTTGTTTTCTATCATTTAAAACAGTGTTAGATATATGGAGAAAAAAAGTTAAATGGATTTATAGTTTAAAAAATATTTAAAGATTGACGTTTTAAAAATTATTTGTTTTATTACGATCTTCTAATAATAATTTAAATACTGTTTATAATTCAAAGAGTTGTTTCTTCTCTCACGTCATTTATTTGCTTAATATAATGGGTAAGATTGTTATTTTTTATTATAACTGTTAATATTTTTAAAATCAATAATTGAAAATGAAGAAGAGATTTATTAAAAATATTCATTAACAAACTATTAAAAAGTAACGATCTACACATGTTTAACGTTAATTATAGTTAAAAAGTAACTATCCATATATATATATATATATATATATATATATATATATATATATATATATATATATTTCCATTAATTATATAAATGTCACTAATGATATTTTATTAACAAATTCTTTATAATTTTTTTCCTCATATAACACCATTAAACATAATTTTTACAGTATATCAAGACAACAATAATGAAATAGCTTTTCAATAAAAGCTTTTTTTTTTTTTCATTTAAGAAATAGTTTGGAAGGTTTATTTTTCTTACCCATTGATTAATAATGAATCAAACCAACTATGGTATTCATTAAGTAATCACATCAAAGAGGGTGAAGGGTGTTCAAACAGAGTAAACGAAAACGCAAAACACAAAAAATAATGGAACCAATGAACTAAAACTGTGTTTCTTTGAATATGAGGAGAAAAAGAATAGAGTTGTTAGACATTTCTCAGATTCTTGGTCAACCATGAAATATCATGATAAATGCCAAATGGTATAACGTGGTGAATCATGCCGAAAATTATTATAGTCTCTAGATTTTTCTGTGGAAAAAAAAGAGAGAAAAAGTTATTCTATTGTATAGTAAAAAAGTATGGTCTTCCTATGCTTTTGGTGTGATTCTAAAGATACTAAAATATGGGTTGAGAGATCTTGTAGATATCCTCTTTATGATTAATCAATTAAAACATTAATTTAAAATTTAATGATTCAATCACAATAAAATCATGATTAAATTGATTGCAATATACTAGTAATAATCAAATATCATAATTTTATAAAACATAGAGATTAAAAAAATATATTATTTATAAATTTTCAAAATCAAATATATTATAACGTGATGCTTATGGGAAGGGATTATCTCATGAGATGAAGCTTCCTTGACCAAAGATGTGCTAATTAGGGATTATGAGGTTGAAGTCTTCCTTGATCGGGAACTTCTTGGAAGGAATCATTGTGTTAGATGAACTTTTCTTGTTCGAGGATGTGCTAAGTAGGGATCATGAGGTAAAATTTCCTGGACTAGGTACTTTTTTGGGAAGAATCATCGTGTTAGATGAAACTTTCTTGTCTGGGTACTTCTCAGGGGATCATCGCGATAGATGAAGCTTCCTAGTCCGAATACTTCACGGGAGGGTCCTCGTGTTAGATGAAGCTTCCTTGTTCAAAGATGTCTTAAGTAAGGATCATTAGGTAAAAGTCTTCTTTGGTCGGGTATACCTTGGCAGAGCTTACCTCATGAAACTTCCTTTGTATTAGCTTAAATTATAATAACAAATAATGACTTAAATAATATGATAATATATTTGATTGATGCCTTTTTAAAGTATTCTCGGTCAAAAAATCCTCCTTAGGAAAAAAAAAACAAAAAGCAGGAAAGAGTACATAATAATGTGACACAATTTCAATTATAGTAAAACTTTAAATGTTTTGATGATTAACTTCAATACCTCATATGGGTTGTTGTGTAAAGTTGGATAATCACAAATTTTGATTTCTACTTTCCTTTTTGTATGGATTTTTATGAAAAAATTACGCCTTCAGACTTGGCCTCAGAAGCCTCTCTATTATTGTGGTTTTGATGAAAATGATATTGTATTATCTTGGTTCTTATTCTCAACATTTATAAGTGGTGTTGTTATAAACCTAAGATTTACAAAAAGGAATCATCATGAATGCAAATAATCATATTGTTGCTAGATTGCCAGTCATGTATGATTTTCCTTAATAAATAATGTTCAATCAACTATTAATAGATACCAAAATCACGTCCCTTTTTTATTAGGTCATAATCACATATTGCTTCAATGGGACATTAGTCTAACCCTTTTATTATATCATAAAATAGCTTCATAAATTCTAGTTATACACATTTTCTTCCTATAAGCATGATTCTCATATCCTAGCAATATAGACTATGTTATCTTGTGCCTTGTCATGTTGTAAAGTAAGTTTCGTACTTTCTACCAAATCACACCTTACACAATCCAATATTTGATATTACAAAGATAATGTCTTCAAGCCTAACATTATATGTTGTATGCGATTTTCAAATAAAACATGAAAGTAAAAGCAAATAAACACTGAATTATTCTAACAATAATAATCTCATATATATATATATATATATATATATATATATATATATATATATATATATATATATATATATATATGAGAGCTAAACAATAATTTTGTTTAGCTTAGTGTACCTATGTTTAAAGGTAAATCTTATAAGTAACATTTACGGTATCTAATTGAAAAAGTTAAAATTAAAGATAACAAGCATATCTTCAAATCTTAGGGCATAAAAGATGAGTAGTAGATACAATTCTATTATTAGTTCATGGTCAAATATCAAAACGATAAATTTAATCATTTCATAGAATCAATCTTGATACATTGGTGATAAAAGATGTCGAAAATATTCTTTTGATGACATACTCATCATGAAACATGTGATTTTTGGTCAATGTTATCAAATGAATCCAAAATTTATATTAATCTTTAATGAAGTCATACACCGATTCATTATGAAATATAATGCAGAAACATACCTGAATTTGCCATTGAAAATGATATGAATTGTCATATTAACAACCAATATATGATCTTCTAAATGTATAGGGCCTTAGGCACTTCTACCTTATTGGTAGAGATTTATACTTCTATCTTGGTTGGTAGGAATTTATACTTCTACTTGTTTAGTAAGAATTTATACTTCTACCTTGGTTAGTAAGAATTTATAAATGAAGAGCACAAAATAAGACATACAAATATGTAATATATAATTTTGTATGAAAGTAATAATAGCGTATAAGAATATGTGATTAAGCATACTTATTTTGTTAGAAAATTCTTTCATACATTAAAAGGCTTAATATAAATGCAATATATGCATAACAAATGATATAATAATCAAAAAATTTGCATAAGAAAAATACTATTTTTTTTTTACTTTTATTTTTGTCTTAGTTATTGTGTTCTATTTCGTATAATACAAATAACACAAATACATGAGATATTCTCAAATGTCTAAAATGAATAGTGCTATAATCTCAACTATGATAATTGATCTTTTATTTGATAATTTCAGGGATGACTCAAGAGTTTGGAAAACCTAAAACAAGCTTAAAAAAGAGGTCTTTTATTTAAAATTTATTTTTTGACCTTTTTTTATGCAAAAAATTAGGTCTTTTGAATATAATTTGATGAAGAAAAGTGCCTAAAATGTATATCCTAAAGAAAAATCTATATCATTGATTTTAATAAAACATAAACTTATGATTAATTTAATAGAGATATAGTAGTAATAAAATATTATTTTTGAGGTCTTTTTTTTTCTTAAACAAAATTTTATAATTAATTTAGTAGAGGTATGTTAGTACCAAAAAAAAATTGATGTCTTTTTTCTTAAATATAATATTATAATTAATTTAATAAAAAACTCCTAGTAGTACAAACAAAAATTTTGAGGCCTTTTTTTCTTTGGAGGCATAAAGCGAGTGTTTCACTTGCTTACTCTTGAGCCGGTCCTAGATACCTTCTAGGGGCATGGAAAGAGTTTCACCAGGCTCCATGATGGACACCAAATGTTCTTTTCAGAAGAGAATGTGGTCCTTCAAGGTGACGTTGAGAGACTATATTGTTGATCTGTAAGTAAAATCGAAGGAAGATCTACTTGTAGAAGATTCTCTAACACACAAATCAATAAGAACATAATAAAATATGAGTATAAAAGAGTATATAAGATTAAAAGTGAGTACTCATAAATATGTCATAATTATAAACACAGATAAATAATTAAGGTAATAATCAATTAATAATATCTTATGATATATTATAGTCCTATTTATTACAAGAATAACGATGTATTATAGAATATTATGAGAGAACTATAGTTTATTTTAATTCGGACAATGATTATAAGATTGAATTAATGATAAAATTGAAAAGAAGATTGCAATAGATTGATTTAGTGCTCATAAAAAAAATAAAACTCTCTAGTTATATTTATTGTTGTTATTGTATATTAATTTTTAACTATTTTTTTAATCAGTTTATTTTTCTCAAAACCGACTTTATATTCTCTTTGAATTGGAAACCAGACCAATTGACCAAATACTTTTCTTTTCCATTACGATTCTCTAAGCAACTATGAACAGATTCTCAACAATTTACTTCCTTAACTTTGCTCTTTATGACAACATGGAAACATGAAATAGCTTCCTTAAAAAATTAGTACTGCATCCCTCTCCCTCCACATATATTAATGAACGTATTAAAATTATTGATCTTCATGTAACATTTTATCTTAAAAGTTTAAAGAGATTTTAATTATACAATAAATTATAATGTAATAGCTAAACTAAAAAAAATATTGAAAAGAATCTTACATTAGATAAAATATTATATAATGTGAAACAATTATAAACTTACAATATATGAAAATATGAATATTTAAAAAATAAACGTGACATATAACTTAATGTTATATTGAAAATTAATAAATGAATATGTAAAAAATGTTATAAATTTATTAAATAATAAATATAATATTGTATCATATGAAAATAAAATATATATGAAAATTCAAAGTAAACTATTCCAGCCCTAACAATGTTGTCGTGAACAATGCACCTCTTGAATTCTCAACCATTATTTCCTCACTTCAACACCTATACCTTTGTGAGTTCCTTCACTTAATCTTGTTCTTACATCCTTATCTTACTTATAATATAATTTCTTTTGATGATTTCATCTAAATATCCTCATCTTGTGCCTTGATTTTGATACTACAATAGATAGATGCAATAGGAAAATGAAAATGAAAAATAAAAATACTTTTACTTTTTAAAATTATAAGACTTATAAAATTCTAAATAATTTTTTATTTTTCTTTTTTCATCACCTATTCCATTAATTGTGCTTCTTATTGTCATGTAATTAAGATATAGCATGTGTTTCGACTGCAAGTCCGACAACATCATTAGGATCAATAAAAAACTTTTTAAAAGATAAAAGTAGAAAAAAATGTTTAAATTATATTTAATTTTGACTCCTAAATTATGCGAATGACAAATTATGAATACAGTTTAAACACTCTGAACATTGCAAACAAAAAAATAACAAATTCAGTTATAATTGTTGTATTTTGAGCTGTTGCTTTCGTAGATTTTCTTTATTATTTTCTATTTTATCCTTATTAAGTTAATATTTTACATTTAAATTCTTGTTTTTATATTTTTAGTTCGGCCACTTTAATCCGTCTTTATCTGTTTTATTCTTTTTCACTACCATCTAATCCATCCACTATTCCATTTTATATTAAAACAAAACAAAAAAATTATTGAAAAGTAATGCATGATTGAAATTCACATTAATCAAGAATCAATGACTTGAATATTTTTGTGAAATTAATTCACAATATAGCATAAATATTAAAGAGAATAGGAAGACCCTAATTATATTTTAATGTGATCTTTACCGAGACGCGGCTGAACTATGGTTTTAGCAGTCCAAATTTAAGATAAAGTACATTCATTATTAAAGTGGGTGTAAAAGTTGAAGTACGAAAAAGTGAAAATCATCATAATATAATTTGCTCAAAAAGTTGATTTTGATTACTTCAATCAAGATCTATGCCGCCTTAAGTAGACTTGATTATTTCAACCAAGTTCTACGCATAACGCATGAATCGATAATAGTCTATAATTAAATTGGCTATATATGGTTTTCTTTACCAGAAGTCTAGTTCTTTGTCCTTCATTTTTCATAAATAAGTAGAAGATGGTTTGTTCCACGACGGGGTGATTCTGTTGTGAATTGTTTATGAAAGTAGATTAGTAGGTACATGTTACGTATAAGAATATAATCCAATTTAGTAATATTTTTAACTTTACTGTAACTATTATACAGAAGACTTTAGAATTGATTTTGAAGACTGACTCTAGGGAAAGTTTATATATAAAATTAATAAATAGTTTGTGTCTATTATATATATATATTAGGAGTAGAGGTGAGCAAAACTACCGTACAGTGTCCTTGGCCTTGGTCGCTATTGCTCATTTATGTGTTCTTATTGTTCCTATTCCACTACTGCTCCACACGACCCGCGAGACTTCCCTCGCCTCTTTTCTCGCTGGCCTCTTTGAAAAACCTTTTCGTCTTTTTCCTCTGATTTTCGTTCCAATCAATGGAGAGGACTCTCCTCAAGGATTTCGAGCTCCAACACAAGAATCCCTCCGTCGAGGCTCTCCGCCGATGGAGATCCGCCGTCACTCTCGTCAAAAACCGCCGCCGCCGCTTCCGCATGGTCGCCGATCTCGACAAGCGCGACGAAGCTCAACAGATTAGGCAGGGAATCAAGGTTTTTCTTCCGCTTTCCTCATCTCTTTCCTTATTACTATTATCGTTACTCTCTCTCTCTGTTTCTGTGCTTATCCTTATCGTAACTGCCTCGGAATCGATCGTACAAACTTCCAAATTATATAAATGAACACGCAAATTAAAGTACAAAAGCTGCAACGAATTTATGATTCACGATTCTCTGAATATTGATTTGAAACTAAAACAGAAAAGCAGAACATGTTTTAGATTAATTTTTGTCTAAAATTGTAGGTCAGATAAGATGATATAATACGTTGAATTTCTCTTTATGACGTTGATTTTCAAAGTTTAACCGGTTTTATTCGCTCTAAAACTGTATAGAATAGCTTTTGTGAATGGATCTGAATTGAGAGAAAAATAAACTGGAAGTAGTCCAGAGAGAATCGGAGAACTTTAATTAATTAATTACGAGAGGTTAAGAAGACTTTAATTACTTCAATTATCATTGTTTCTTGTTAATTTCATGCTTCTGTGAGAACGTTGGCATGCACATGCTCTCCGAGTTCTTGTTGCTGAGAGAACTGTAAAAAAGTGATGGAGGGAATATTAAAACGATGTTTACAGGTGGGTTCGTATGCGTGGATAAAATGGAGATAAGAAATGAGGTGGCCAGATTTTTTATTTTTTTATTTCGTCTTGAAATTTAATATTTGATTAAATGAAGGTATGTGTCGATTCGATTTAGGTGTGAAATAAGCTGTAAATGCAGATCGATATTTAGCAATTGGTTTGAAACTTACGTCCCAATGCTAAAAAGTTCAACTAAAGACACTAAAACTTTATTACCAAAAGCACATTTAGCAATACTGCAGATTAGAAAAAAGAAAACCCTGGATAAGTATTTTAACGTCAATGTCACAAATATGAAATCTTAAATAGAAGTGAGTATTACTTTTTTTCTAATCTAAGTATTATTTTTTTAATTTTAAGAAATTCATATTTACGTTATATTTAAGTCTAAAGAAAATGTTTTGAAGTGTAATCAAGATGATAATACGAGAAATATACCACAAAAATGTAGAAATAACATAATAATTAATGTAAAAGAAAATTGAGAAAAATGAGATTAGTTAAAAAATGTAAGCATATATTAAATATTTCCCTATTGTTTTATAGTTTTTCTGTAGGATTATTACGAGATTCCTGACTTTGTTTGCTCACACAAATTATATTAACTGTTTATTTGAGTTTCACAAAAGAAAGAAACATATTTTGATGACAGTTTTTAAATGTTTGTTGTTTTCTAAATTTTATTTAATTTTTTTATCTTGATAATTAATTTTTTTCATTTAATCTTTTTATATTTACAATAATAACTACATGTTACTTTTTATTTTTACTTTCAAAATGAATATAAATTACAGTAACTACAAGCTAATGAAACAAAACAATAATTAATACTGTTTTAAACGTTGAAAGATATAAATACGAACAATACTTTTCTTTTAAAAAGAATTCTGATTTCATTTAACAAGTTTTACTTTTCCATTTTGGTGACATGTGAACACTCTTTTGTGACGTTAGTGTCTGTAAAGCGTGGGAACACTTATTTTTTAATGGCTACCTTTTTAGAATATTTAATGGTTCTAGTTAATTTTTTGCTTCTCTATTTATATAATACTTACATAATTCATAATATCTATATATTTTTACTTGATTTCATTTTATCAAAGTATTCAATACGACTTAGATATCTAAAACTCACTAGAAACAAGTTTTAAAGAAAAGTAAAGTAAATAGGAACATCGGTTTATGATATCATCATGTAAACCTTAAAATGGAGATTTATTACTGGTGGTGGTAGAGTTTATTTATTTTTGGTTTCTTAAAATGGAAATTTGGATACGCACTATTTTAATAAGTTTTTATAAACTAAAAATTAACAAGAAAATGAAAATAATATTAATTTAGGATTAGTTTTTTATTTGAGAACTTGTTAGCATCTTCTCTTATTTCTCCTCGGTTGGTTAAAGAAGAAAGTAAACAACGAGGAAAACTTTTGAAATTTTAATAATATAAAATAAATTTTTTTTGTTTTGATAAATCAATTTTCTCTCTCTCTTTTCAGCTAATAAAACAAACCAAATGATATATATTATTTTGGGGTGGGGGCTACACAGTCCTACTAAACGTGTTTGTCACTTTAAAAAGATTGAGTATGTTAGTTTTTGATTTGTCAAGATATCAATATTACTGTTTGACACTTATATAAATTAATATTTTATTTAAATAATAATATTTTATTAAAAAAATTGGTGTTTTATGATAATTATTTGAGAATGGTAATGTCAAACGTAACTTTTATTTTTTTAGATAAAATTAGAACTAATACTTAGTACAAGTGTTTTTAATGTTCAACTAAAACCTTTTCAAAACATTTTTCGTGTACAAAGTGATGAAAAGAGCTTTTTATATAATGTGAGGCCATTTGTGGTGTTATCTTCTGTCATGATAGTGGTTGTCATGACGACCCACAAACAACAAAAAGAAAATAAAGTTGGTGCTCGTACTTTACATTGGATGGACGGCAAATGTTACTTTCATGTTGAAAACTGCCGATGCCAATCTATCATGCGGGATTTGAAGTTTCCATTGAATCTATTTGTTATACATTAAATTATTATTTTTAAAGTTAGGAGTGAGATTAGGAAAGGTAACCAGTCTGAAAATTATAAGTTTAGCTATCTTGGCCGGTTTACATGGAGAGATTAGATCAACACGTTTTTAACGCAAGGATCTACGCTTACCTTGTGGCTTTTGGGTGCACGCATGGCCAACATTCTTCCTCTATCTGTCATTAGTTTTGAATATTCATCCTCATATATAGTTTCCTTTCTAACACTATATTTTTTAGTAACGCCACGAGTTTCTCCATCCCACAAGATGCTAACCCTCTTTCTTTCACTGTTTAGGTTTCATCCTAGTGAATCAGAATTATGATTTCTTTCCTTTAGGTAGTGGGCTGCTATCAGCTATGGCGGTTTGAGTGTGTTCAACCAATTAAAAGTCTCTACATATTAGTTTGATTTATTAACTTATCGAACCTTATTTATATAAGACAAACTCTTAGAAAACAAATTTAACTGATCTGTAAAATTAAGATTAGTTTATAAATATTATAAAAATTCTTTAATATAGTTTCTTTAAAATATTTAAATTTAACTTGTAAATAACTTAATTTTATTTTTTAATTAATTTCATTTTTTTTTGTTATTTTTAAGAAGTAGCTACGAAGCAGTTTGCTCATATAAGCATTTTCTTCATAAACTCTTCTAGGAAAGAAGATAACTTTTATAAATTAATTTATGTATAAAACATTTTTAATTCTTTTATTTCCTAGTTTGTGAAGAAATTAGTCCCAATAAATTCTACATATTTTATAGCTAGAAGTTGATTATATTTTTTTTTTATGTTTTTGTTACATTTTGGATAAAATCTAAGTTCATTTCTATTTCTTTGCATTTTAATTAGTATACTATCATCGGTTGTTTTTACTATTAGACTATTTGGTTTAGTTGTTTTTTTTTTTTTTTTTACCTGTGTTATTTAATATATTATTTTAGTGAAACATGCAATCTTTCAATTCACTTAAATTTGCCATACATTCCTTCAAATCCCTAATGTTGATTAGTTATGAAGTATGCAGAGTCTAAGATATAATTTTACGAACAAAGAGTAAATATATACTAGTTGAAATAAAAAAACAATTAATAGAAAACAATACTTACAATGTCAAACATATTAAATATTGCAATTAAAAGTATAAATAGAGTGAGTAAATAAATAAATAACATTGTAATAATTCTTTCTTTCCTTAAAATATATTTAACCCAGTGTTTCATATTATACTATGTAGCTTGTAAATTTTAAACTTTCGGTTCATATTTTTTAAAGCTTTAAGCTTATCAGCTCTCAATTAATTTATCAACTAGTTTTTTCAAATACTCCATGTGAAGGGTGTACTTGTTTTTATTAAAATTTGTGGCTCTTCTGGCTTTTCTTCTCATTTATGTTTCCTTGTTTGTTGACATGTAACTTGTGGTCCGTTTGGACTATTAAAAAATGTAAGTCTCTGGCCTTATTGTGAAATAAACAATATAGATTTCAACAAGGTCAAAGCAAACTTAAAAGGTCTATACTGAAGCCTTGTATTTCAAACACAAGTTACTGTCATCTACACTGGAAAAGTATGTAGAAGAACTTTTTTATGAGGAATATGTAACAATTTTTCAATTTTGATAATTTATTAGTTTTGACTTTTTCAACATTCAAGGTTTGACTTTTTTATGATATCTAGGTTGTAACTTTAATATTTTTTTATTATATTGTTGGTACATTAGCTCTTTACGCTGTGGAAAATAAATGTTTTTTTTTCATATATATACTTCTTTCTCTCACACAAACACAAATATATATATATATATATATATATATATATATTTATTTGTTTGTTTATTTATTGCGTTTGTGTAAGAGAGAAGTGTGAAATGTCAAGCAAGTATCTTAGAAAGTATTTGGTATGTACGTAATTGACCTTCGGTACGAAAGCATATTATAAATTTATTTATCCTAGCGAATTAGTTTAATATTTAAATTTATTTATGCAACCCGGGAATGTGGAAACTTCCTGGAAATTTCGTAGCCAAGAGCAGCTGAGCCAAGTCGCTGACCAAAACATTAATTAGTAATTTGAAATGGATAGACATCAACCACCATCGACAATGAGACAAACAAATGGGGAAATAAAATAAAAAGGCAGTTGATATGTATGTTGCACAACCTATGAAAATGACACTCGTGTCCTGTGTTTGATGACATGTTTGGTCTAATAATGACTGTAAAAGAAGTGAAATATGATATAAATATTAATAATAATAAAGTGTAAAATGAAATAATTTAAATTAAAAATGAGATAATTTTGTTTATTGTTTTTGTAATAATTTATTATTTTATTATAATAAAATCAGAAAAAAATTATCCGATTATGTGCCTAATATGTTTTTTTTTTCTCACGGTCTTCTACCGCCATTCTTTCCTCTCAAATATCATGACCTACATTTCATCCTATAATTTCTTTTCCAAGTGGAAACAATCCAATCTACACACTTCCAAGTTGGGGAAAAAAATGATCTCAGTGCGTGTATCGTGCTGCACGATCACGTAAGCACTCTTGACTTGATATTTTTTGAGTTGAGAATGACATCAAACGCGCTTTAGACGCGTCTGTTGGACTGTTCCTTTTCAACAAAGGCACAGCAACGGAAATGTAAACCACCTTTGAATTCAATTTGCTTGCAAATGTAAACTGTCGCCGAAATTTCTGCTGCTGTATTCATGTCAACGATGGCTGATGCGAGTTCATGAAACTAAATATTTCCTCTAAAAGGGTTTTCAGACTAGAGGAAAAACATGGTTTACTTGGTCCTTCTCATTGATTAACAGTTAACGAAGTGTTTAATATGATTTTTTTCAATCAATCAAATATTGTCTTCCGGTTTATTCAATATTTTCTTCACAAAATTAAGTGATACAGTTAGTAACAGTTTGTGTCTTTACGGAAAACCTTTTTAGAAGTTAGGAAGTTATAAATTAAAAGACAAAGGTTGAAGAATATACACCCCTTGTAACTTTGATACATATTTTATTATGTAGGAAGATAATTTCTTATCATGATGAACACTACACATTTTTTAACCCGAGACTTCCTTTCACAACTTCCTCTGATAACCATTTTATTTCTCTCGTCTTTTATATTAAGAAAATCATGCAATTTACTTTTCTGTAAATGATCCTGAAAATCAAGATATTTGCACCGCAGTGCAAATGTGTAATAGCAACTTTTGATAATCTTGGCTATAAGCTATGTGAGATAGCTTAGATGAAAAACATGATTTAGGGAATTTAAATTGTGCTGCACTGCAGTTCGGTTGAAACAACATTTTCTGAGTGATTGACAGATAAGGGTATGTTTAAGAGAAAATAACGAGGCTCGAGATTTAAAACATTCTCTGAGTTACATCACAGTTGAACTCGAATTCCATATGACCAAACTACCAAATGATGATGAAAGAAAAATGAAAATGTCTTTCATTTCATTATTCGCTTACATATTGACACATTAATAAAGGAATTTCCCCTCCATTCCTTCAGACAAAAAATATAGCAATGATCACTCTGTATTATGATTAATCATCCTTTTACTGGCTGACTAACTCGTTCTGGAAAGTCATGACTAGATGAGAAAAACTGACATATTTGCTCTTAAATTGTAACCTAGGCTTCTTGAAAAAATTCTTCTTAAACGTTGTCAAAATTTTATTTTAGCATTCATTTCACGAAATACCTTTCATCTGATAACATATATGACGATATCGCTACTTTTTTTTTTTGGTATATTGTGAATTCGCATTTACCAATTTTAATACACCATATTTGGCTTACCAGGAAAAAATTCGAATTGCTCTCTATGTTCAAAAGGCAGCATTACAATTTATCGATGGTATGGTGCTCCAATTTCAATAGTCAAAGTTCTTAACACTGCTTTAGGACTGATCACTTTCTCTTTATGAGTTTTCTAAGCTAAACTGGTTTTCTGTTGCAGCTGGTAATCGAGTTGAATACAAGCTATCGAGTGAGGTGAGAGAGGCTGGCTTTTGTATTCATCCGGAGGAGATTGCTTCTATTGTTCGTGGCCACGATAACAAGATCTTAAATAATATTGGTGGAGTTGAAGCCATCGCAAGGAAACTGTCAGTTTCTGTGGATGGAGGTGTCAGCGAAGAGAGTATAAATAGCCGACAACAGATTTATGGATTCAATCGTTTTACTGAAAAACCTTCTAGATCGTTCCTGATGTTTGTGTGGGATGCACTGCAGGACTTAACTTTGATCATTCTCATTGCTTGTGCTGTAGTTTCTTTAGGTGTAGGGATAGCCACTGAAGGGTGGCCAAAGGGAACGTATGATGGTGTGGGTATCATACTCAGTATATTCTTAGTAGTCACTGTTACTGCTGTCAGTGATTACAAGCAATACCTGCAGTTCAGGGATTTGGACAAAGAGAAGAAAAAGATAATTGTTCAGGTCACTAGGGATGGGAAAAGGCAGAAGATCTCAATTTATGATATAGTAGTTGGTGATGTTGTTCATTTGTCAACTGGAGATCAAGTTCCAGCGGATGGACTTTTTATATCAGGATACTTTTTGCTTATTGATGAATCGAGTTTGTCAGGTGAGAGCGAACCAGTAAGTGTAAATGAAGAAAAACCGTTTCTTCTCTCAGGAACAAAAGTGCAGGATGGTCAGGGGAAGATGTTAGTTACAACTGTTGGCATGAGGACTGAATGGGGAAAATTGATGGAGACTATTAACGAGGGAGGAGAGGATGAGACCCCGTTGCAGGTTAAGTTAAATGGAGTCGCTACTATTATTGGTAAAATTGGTTTGACATTTGCCATTCTGACATTTTTGGTACTTATCATAAGGTTTCTGGTTGAAAAAGCACATAATGGTGAGATTGCCAGCTGGTCTATGGCTGATGCACTGAAGTTACTGGACTTCTTTGCTATTGCTGTAACCATAATAGTTGTTGCGGTTCCTGAAGGATTGCCACTGGCTGTGACACTCAGTCTTGCTTTTGCAATGAAAAAATTAATGAATGACAAGGCACTTGTAAGACATCTTTCCGCTTGTGAGACTATGGGTTCAGCTAGTTGCATTTGCACAGATAAGACAGGGACATTGACCACTAACCGAATGGTGGTTACTAAAACATGGATATGCGAAAAAGCAACGCAGATAACAGGTAACGAGAGTGCACACGAACTGAAAACATGTACACCTGAAGGAGTTCAAAACATCCTTTTACAGGCTATATTTCAAAATACTTCTGCTGAAGTAGTTAAGGATAAAGATGGAAAGGACACAATATTGGGGACTCCAACAGAATCGGCATTATTGGAATTTGGCTGCCTTTTAGGTGCTGATTTTGATGCCTATGCCCAGCGTAAAATGTACAAGATACTCAAAGTTGAGCCATTCAATTCAGTCCGAAAGAAAATGTCTGTGCTTGTGGGTCTTCCTGATGGAGGGATCCGAGCATTCTGCAAAGGTGCATCAGAAATAATATTAAAGATGTGTAACAAAATTATTGATTGCAATGGGGAAGTTGTTGATCTTCCCGAAGACCAGGCAAACAAGGTCTTCAGTATTATAAATGATTTTGCCTCTGAAGCTTTGAGAACTCTTTGTTTGGCCTTCAAAGATATCAATGCAATGCATGGGGAAGCTAACATTCCTGATAGTGGCTATACTCTAATAGCATTAGTAGGAATCAAGGATCCTGTACGCCCTGGAGTTAAGGAAGCTGTTCAAACTTGTAAAGCTGCTGGAATAACTATCCGAATGGTTACTGGTGATAACATACATACAGCAGAAGCTATAGCCAAAGAATGCGGTATACTTACTGAGGGTGGTGTAGCCATAGAAGGTCCAAAGTTTCGTGACCTGTCTTCCGAGGAAATGAAGGATACCATACCTAGGATCCAGGTTCTTTTCTCATCACAAATTCTGTGATTAAGTACTTGAGGACAGGGAAAGGGGATAGGATTGGTGATCTGTATCTTCTCTTGAGATGCTTGACTTTTCTTTTGTGCTTTATATGATTTCAGGTGATGGCACGATCCTTACCGCTCGACAAATATAAGTTGGTAAACAATCTGAGGAGTATGTTTGGTGAGGTTGTTGCCGTTACTGGTGATGGAACTAATGATGCTCCAGCACTGCGTGAGGCAGACATTGGACTTGCAATGGGCATAGCAGGAACTGAGGTTTGTATCTCTTGTTTACTATGTGGCAGTTAAGCGTTGTCTTAGTTTTGTACAATTCTCCATTTGTTAAATTCTATTCCAGTTACATAGTTTATGTACCGTTTCTTTATTTTTTTCTTTGCTATCTTATCTATCCTTCCCTAGAATTGTATGCCATACGTGGAGTTATCTTTTTCCCTTTTTATATTGATGACTCTTTGCTGCAATTGATTCCTCATAACATTTTTTGTCCTTGTTAATTAATAACTTTTGTAGGTTGCAAAAGAAAATGCTGATGTCATTATCCTGGATGATAACTTCACGACTATTGTGAATGTTGTCAAATGGGGACGTTCAGTATACATAAACATTCAAAAATTTGTGCAGTTTCAATTGACAGTTAATGTTGTTGCTCTGGTAATCAATTTCTTTTCTGCATGTATCACAGGTTTGTTGGTTAATGGAGTTTATTTTGACTTAGATATTCTATTTCTTCTTTTTCACGCAACATCGGTGATAGTCTTCCTTCTTTCAGGATCTGCTCCACTCACAGCTGTTCAGTTGCTTTGGGTGAACTTGATCATGGACACTCTTGGTGCATTAGCCCTAGCTACTGAACCTCCTAACGATGGACTTTTGAAAAGACCCCCTGTTGCAAAGGGAGCAAACTTCATTACCAAACCTATGTGGAGGAATATCATTGGTCAAAGTATATACCAATTAATTATCCTTGCGATTCTAAATTTTGACGGGAAGAGGCTCCTCGGAATTAGTGGTTCGGATGCAACAGAAGTTCTCAAGACTCTGATATTCAATACCTTTGTATTTTGCCAGGTACTCTCTGCACGCATCATGTCCGAATTGTTGGTTATACTTTATAGACTCCAAAATGGGAAATTCCGAACATGGATGCTAAAACAAAAGTTCATAATACCTGTCAAAAGAAGTGGCATGATAAATTGTTTCGCCTTTATTTAGCTTTTTTTTCCTTTCTCTCTATTTTCAGGTGTTCAATGAGATAAACAGCAGAGATATTGAAAAGATAAACGTATTCAGAGGCATGTTCGACAGCTGGATATTTTTGTCGATAATTTTCGCCACTGTGGCGTTTCAAGTGGTGATAGTTGAATTCCTTGGAACTTTTGCCAGCACCGTGCCTCTAAACTGGCAATTCTGGGTACTGAGTGTGTTAATCGGAGCAGTTAGCATTCCTATAGCTGCTATCCTCAAGTGCATCCCAGTTGAAAGAGATAATAGTAAGCAGCACCATGATGGTTATGAGGCATTGCCATCTGGACCCGAGCTGGCATAAAGTATACGAAAAGTATGGTCTCGTTTTCCTTTTCTTTGTTTTTTGATTAAGAACATTTATTTTGCTTTATTTTCAACGTTTTCTTACTGGGAAACTAACCTCACAACAACTGGGTGAGTGTTGACAAGAATGCCTAACCATGTTACTTTACATGAAGACATTATCTGGGTTGCTTTTGCTGATTTCTCCTACTAGTGTAGTCTGTTTTTAATGCTGTCATTCTTTGCAGCATTGCCATTTTACGTAGTTTTGTAAAGACTTGATACTATACGGAATTTCCTGGCAAGACAAAACATACAAGGATTTTGGGAATGATATGATTGAAGGCATATATCAACAGTAGTCCTCTCTGCTTGTCAGAACCACTGTTTGAGAAGCCTATTTATTCGAGGACAGTTCCAAATTTTTACAGCCTATAGTTCTCATAAATATTCATAGAATTCATTTGAAAATATAGTTATGCAATTCTCTAAAATTCCTTTCATGGGTCTTGTTACCAGCATGACAAGGGGACGATGTTATCTGATACCGAGCAAGATGATGATGGAGAACCTCTCATATTATTAGCCGCTGCATTTGAGCAGAGTTTTGACCGTTTGGTTTGGAATACAAATATATTTATTGAACAGAAACTAGCTAGTCCTCGAACTATAGTGCTGACTGGTGCATTTTTGTAGTGTACAATATACTCTCTTAAATGTTTACAACATACTTTCATGTGCCTTACCTTGGAATTCATTTTAGTTTTGAATTATATCTAGTTGTGAAAGTTGACAAATCATGAACTAAAAAGCACTTTTCAGAGACATATAGATTTATTGTCCTTAAAGATTTATTCGCGGTGTATCATGCAAGTCTTCCAGAATATTATAGGAACTTTTCGGATTTTTTTAAGGATCTCAAAATTAGCAAGAAAATATTCTTTAAAAAGTGACCCTAGATAATAGAAAAGAATAAGAGGAGAGAGAAGAGAGCTTGAATAAACAAGAGAAAAGAATATGAGAGGTGTGTCTTTTGGATGAAGCATTGAGAATAATAAGATTAATGGGTTGTTAATCCTAACTTCATGTGAATCCTAACTTTCTAACTATGGCATGTTTCAATTGAATCACATATTTTCTACATATTCTTGATACTTCTGGGCTTTTATTCTTTTTAATCTACCTTTGTTTTAAAATTTGTTCATACACCAATCCTTATTATTATCTCATTATTATCATCTCAAATTCTTGGATTTGCTTGATAATTGAAATTTTTTGTCATGGTAAATCTCGAATTCCCTTGATAATTAAACAAAAATTAAAATTTAAAAAGATCAACCAACAAATATTAAAAAATAAACTATGTAACTCTGATTTCTTCTTTTGAACTAGAATACGTAGGAACAAGATCAATTCTCTTCAGATCCAAAATAAGAAAACATATAATAACTTTTTTTACCTTTATTATTTTGTATGTGCATTATTTTGTTTGATTTTTGGGGAACAACAAATATATTAAAAATCTACTTTTATTTTGTATACTTAATTAAAGGGAACTGTCTTATGATAGACGTTGTGGGGTGCTAGTAGTACCTTCTCCATAAGTAACCGACCCCCCGAACCCAAATTTGGTTTCAAAGACTATATTTTTTTAAAGGTTTTTTTTTATAGTTTTTCATAATAAACTATGGTGGTGACTCCTTTATATCTTTTCAATTATTTTCATCGTCCGCTGCGATTTCGGTTGTGACAGCGGATATGTCTTGTTTGGAGGATGTCACTCCTATTGTCAATAGTTTGTCGGGTTTACAACAATTAGATTCAACTCATAGAAGTTCAACGATAGTTCTTACTACTTTGACGGCTAAAGAGACTTGTTTTGCATAGCAATTGAAAATAGCTTTGAAATGGGCTAATATGTTTGATGAGATGAGAGATTCTAATATGAAAGAGGATGTATTTTTTGGAATGTAAAAGGAGTGACTGATAATAAATTTTAATAAGCTAAGGAATTTGCCTTTTTCCTAATATATGGAGTTCAAAGTATGAAATGATTTTTATGATAGAAATATTGATTTTTGTTTTCATAATAGATTTTTTTGCCTATCTATGCGATGTGGTCTCCCTATGTGAATTTTCTTTTCCCTTTTTTATTTTTTATAAAATTTTCATATAATAACGATTATGCCTAACATGAGCTCATTGGAAAATCTTCTGTAAATCACTTTTTGGTACTCAACGTCAACTTTTGGACTCAGCGCTATATTCTTTAATTTCTTGAAAATACTGCAAAAAACATTATAAATACATCAATTTTCATATTTTCTTACTTCTCTACTCGTCATTTTGTAATATAAAATAAAAGAGTCTATTTCACAAAGAATTATATTAATTTCATATAAAATAAGTGTCAAAATTATATGTAATGTTAACTATACTATACATTTATCATGTACTCCAATATGTATGGTTTTATTTTTCACTTGTGCATGTTTTTATGAACTTTAATATATAAAAGGAGGTAAGGAGAGTTTTCACTTTCTGTAATACAAAAATCACTAGTTTCTCCTATAAATACAGGAACATTAACAGATATCAAATATTTAGAAAGAAATTATAATTGTATACATTTCAAATTATAATACAGAATAAAGTTTCATGAGAACTAAAACATTTATTAAATTTACAAACATTAATAAAACCTAATTGATAAAATTTAAAAATCTTTTTTAAAAAGTATAAAAGAAAAATAAATATTAAAATTAAAATATATTTTAAATTTCTTTTTACTCCAATTTTTTAAATTCTAATGATTCTCTTTTTTTACACTAATAAAAGTTAAAATACATGACTTGATTAAAATCATGCAAATAATAAAGTTTAAACTAATAATAATAAAATTTTAAATAGATTTTGTATATTTTGAAGTTGAATATATATTGGATGGTGATAAAAAAATTCATAGAAATTATATAAATTTTTATATTATAGTAAATAAAATATATTTATATAATTATAGTGACAAAATTATAGTTTGATATTAAGTTAGCAAATAAAAAAAACATATAAAATATATCAAAATAGTATTTTACATGATAAAAATAAATAACAAATAAAAATATTAAAAAATTATCAAATATGTGTCTTAAAAATAATTTTAGAGATTATTGAATGAAATCTCACAAAGGAAAACAAATATATAATTAAGGGTGTGAAAAGATGAAAAATTGATCTAAGAAAACTTTTCAAATATCAACATAGTCAATGGTTGAGAAATAAAGAAATTGTTTTTAGCAAAACAAAAAAGTTCTTCAAATGAAACAAAAATTAATAATAATAGACTAAAAAAGATAATTTTTTTATATTACATAATAAATGAAAAAGTTTATGTTATTAAACACTTGAATTGATAGTGTTAAACATTTTCATGTGAAAGAAAAATATACAATAAATAGAAAATGTTAAAAAAGAATAAAAATATTCAAATGTGAGATATAAAAAATATTTAATTAAGATACATCAATTGAACCTAATTTGATAATGGTTATAATATGATGAAAAATATATTGGAAATGCGAACGAATTTCATTAAAAACAAACAATTAGAAGAATTAAAAAATAAAAAAGTGTGTAGTAATATATATATATATATATATATATATATATATATAAGGTTACTAAATTGACTATGAATATTTTAATAATTTAAATGGGGACAAGTATTATGGCAGATATGGGGACGGAGACGAGGTAGATATGTACATTTCCATACTCATCTCTATACCGAATTTAAAAAGTCGGGAATTTTTCATACCTAGATAATGTGGAGATTTCCCGTCAAAACAGAGATGGATTCATTAAATACCCAAAAAAGAAATTTATTTGACATCTCTATTTAAGCATACTAATTTATTTTATTACTTTTATAACTATAAATGAAATGTCCAAGTTAATTGTGTATAACAATATTAATGATTGAACAAAGCAAATTGGTAGAAAGAACAAACGTGGCACTGTTACGCAAATACATGTAGGTCTTCTAAATTGAAATGCCTTAACTAAAAGCCCCAATTAATTTTCCTAAAGACAATGAAAAACCATAAAAAAAAATCAAAATTATGAAAAACACATTTAATAAAAGAACAAATAAAGAAAATAAGGGACTTTGAACTTCGTCTTGCTCTTTATCTAATTCTTCTCCGGCTCTTCTGGTTCATCAATGAAAATGTTTTTGATGTGTGATATTTTAGGCCAAAACTCTCCAACATGGGGTTTATATTTTTTACATAAGTCAGCACAACCTTTCATCCTCAAAGTTTCAAGTGCAGTGAGGTCATGGAAGTTATGTGGGAGAGAAACCAAATTTGGACAATCTATTAAACGAAGTGTTTTCAGATCAGTCAGAGTTGTTAACCAATCGGGAAGTGCTTCAATATTGTGGCAATTTGAAATAAACAAGCATTGTAAAGAGTTGGCAGCCTCCTGAAGCCCTTTAGGCAAGGCCACCAGTTGTGATAAACTTGAAAACGCAAGAAGTTTTAACTTCAGCTTGGAGCTTTCTTGTTCATGGTGGCCTTTCCATAGTTCCAAGTCCAAATTGCTGCAGTCGTCAACAAACAATGTTTCTAATTCAGGAAAATTTTGACCATCCAAAGACAATGACTTTAGACTCTGACAACCAGAAACGAACAATGATGTAAGAATAGGAAATTTCACCCCTCCAAATATGGACTCTACATTAATGCACGATTCAATACTCAAGATTTGAAGCGACACCAAGTTGGCGATCTCATTCACAGGCAGAACAGTTTGCTTTATGCTAAACTCCAGATAACGGAGACTGATCAGTTTTCTTAGCCCTTTGGGCAATGCTTCCAGCTCATTGCATCCGCCAAGTAACAACACTTGCAAACTTTGGAGCTTGCAAATAGAGTCGGGGAGTCTCTTAATGTTGGGATTGTCGCTAATGTCCAGATATCTCAAATGTCTCAACTTGGCAATGTTACGGGGAAAAGTCTCAAATATTGCCCCACTTAAATCCAAAACTCGCAAGCATTTGAACTTTGCCAGACATGTCGTTAGTATAGCTTCACCGTTGGCAGCTTCTGCTGCACCATGTGGAAATAGTACGGTTCTCACAGCAGCTGATTTTTTGGTGACTAAATTGTCGAACAAAATGCTTTCAGCAAAAGATAGATGCCGAACATTATCTGGAATATTTTGAATCTTGGAATTCACGTGTAGACACTCATCCAACGCAACAAACAGGGCGAGATCATGCACCAAATCATGTATTCTAAAAGTATACGCAGTTCCAAAGTTTTCAAAATCTTGAAGAAAGGATCTTGACATAAGTTCATTCAAATACTGACTTGCTACTTCTTCAGGTGTCCTATTCGTTTTTGGCAGTGCAATGAGTCCAAGTGCCCCCCAAAGCCAAGTACCTGTGGATATTAAAAAAGTATTTGGGTACTCACATAATGGATACTCACGCAGATATGGGTACGAGTCCGAGACGAATATTTATCCAGTAGATACGGTACGGGGGAACTACTATCCATACCCTACTCGCCCCATCGACATCCCTAGGTCTACTGTTATACGGTATGATTTGCACATTTTTATTCTTTGAATTTAGTTGTTCAGACGTTTTATTGTAGTCATTTATTTAAAGCAATTAAAATGACTATTGTAACTACAATTATCTAGATGATTTGAAGGATGAGAAATTATAATAAATTTTAGAATCCAATTACGTTTCTTTATTTTATTTTTTAAACTAAGGAGTTAATGCATATAACTTAAAATAAATCTAAGAAGCATATGAATAATGTTGTCTATAATCGTTTGATGCTAAAATTTTTTAATATTCAAACTATGGAGAATGAAATAATTTTATTTATACATGTAATATTAACAAGTTCCACTTGTTAATTGGAGAATACAACAGATTTGAGAACTACGAAATAACTTATCACTTGCCATTTGTTTTGCATAGATATGATATTTTAATTATATTATTCGTATTTTTTAATTTTAAATATTAATATATTTTAGGGTTAAATATGTTTTGGTCCATCAAGTTTCAGTAAATTTTCAAAATTTTTGACCAATTTAGTCCTTCATCTTTAAAAATGCGTGAATTTAGTCTTTTTAACCCAATATGTTTCAAACGCATTTTATGATAGTATTTGAATTATTTATACCGTTGAATACATTTTCGCTTTGATGTTAACTCAAATATAATCATAAAATGCGTTTAAAATGTCAAATAAACTTAACAAAATTTGGTAAAAATGATTAAATACACATATTTCTAAAGATGAATGACTAAATTAATATAAAGTTTCGAAGAAAAATAATTCTAAAATTCATTTAAGAACCAAAAATATATTTAATCCTATATTTTATAATATTATTAAAATGGATTCCCAAATAGTGTTCTTTAGTATTTTGTTTTTTGGTTTTGGTTTGATGTTCGAAGACCGTGAAGTATTAAATATTTTCTTCCACGTGACAACATCAGAGGAAAAAACGGAAAAGGAAAATAACAAAACTTTTTGATTCGATAAAAAACAGAAACACAACTTAAATAAATTTTCTTACGCCATCTAAGTTTTGCAGAATTAAAATATAATGGAGGGCATTTGAATGTAAGTTACGCCATCTAGATATGATATTTTAATTAAATTCTTTGTATTTTTTAAGTTTTTTTTCTTTGGTTTTGCCCGTGATGCTCGAACACTCTGAAGTATTGAATATTTTCTTCCACCTGACAACGTCACATCTTCCAACACTTATAGTGTATTTACTGATTGCAAGCAAAGAAATAAATGAAACGAAAATATGAATTTTAATAAATAAAATAATATTAAAATATTAAAAATCATAAATCATAAAAATACTGTTCAATAAATTTAATCTAATTACTAAATTTTAAATTGATTGTATTATATATATTTAAATTAAAATTTAATATATAATAATTAAATATTTATAGATATATTTTATTATTATATAAAATAATAAATAAAATAAAAGTCATTTATTTTGTAAAGATAACAACTAAGAATGTTAACAGCAGGTCCCGGTAATAGTTCATTTGTACCCTATCCGTTGTATAAATATTCGTCACGTACTCGTATTTATATTCGTGCGGATATCCGTTATGAGAGTATTTACATATTTTTTTAATATCTACGGATATTCACGGGTACCCGTGGATATTTACAAAAAAAAATTAATATTTAAAAATATATTTTAACTATAAATTTAAATAAAAATACAATACATAACATTCATAAATTGCAAACAAATTTTAAATAATCTATTTAAATAGTATTGAATGACATTTAAAGAAATGAATATGTTTTAAAACCAATTGATAAAAAATAATCCATTTAAGATTAATGGGTTAATGTTTTAGTCATATTTTTTTAATTTTTATTTATTTAAAGTAGAGTATAACAAGTACGAGGTACGAATATTAAGATACGCATATCCACCCGTTAACATGCGATATAAAAAATACTCATATCCATTTATAACATCTAATTTTTGTTATTGTAAATTTTATTCATAAATACCGCGACTACAAATTTTGTTTACATTCCTAATAATTATTGGATAAGGATCTTTTTCCCCAACTTCTGTCTACACCTGGAAATTGAAATAATTAGACATAAACAATGTCTTTTTAATTGTATAGAAAGTTGAAAGAAGATGTATACATGATTCTCCTGTTGGATTCACTTCTATTCGATCACGACAAGTCTCTATATTAAAAAGTGTTTTATATGGTCATAAACAAGAGTGATTTATCAAATTGTCATCTTTATGCTTTCTGCATGATATACTTATGAGTGATCATTTTCATTAATTATGTGTTTTGAGCACTTTCTTTTATAGTTTTATTAAAATTTTTACATTAAATAAAAATAAAATAATTTTATAATATATAAGTGAAATACAAATTGTATGTTATAAATCAATTTTATAAAATTAAATTAAGTTTAATTTTACAAATCTCACATATTTCATGAAATTGAGTTAGATTTAATTATTTTTTGACAAGTTTCGTTTTTTTTTTTTTACATAATCGTGTGTGCTGTGCTAGCTCGCTAAAAATTGAAAATACGGGAAAAGAAATTGCACATTTGAGATTGTCTGAATATAATATTAAAATCAATTTGAAAATTTTAAAAGGTCCGGTATGTTATGCATTTGAAATAACATTAACCAATGGAAATTAAATGTAAAATATAAAATATGTAGATAACAGAACTCATAAAAATGTATTCAAAAGCAAGTTATTTGGTAAAGAGCGAAAAGGTATACAAGCTAGTGCCGAAATAATTATGTGTGGTTACATATAATTATATATGAAAATAGTGAAATTGTGTATAACAATAGAAAAAAGGAAAATGATAGTCTGACACATATTAATGACTGACAAAGCAAAATGGTAAAAAAAGAAGTACACAACTAAGTCGAAATGAAAAAACATGAAAAAAAATTAACATCATGCAAAACACCTTAATTAAAGAATATATATAAAAAAAAAATAAGGAGCTTCTTAAGTACCTCTTACTCTTCATATAATTCTTCTTAGGCTCTCTGGTTCATTAATGGAAGTGTTTTTATGTGTGATATTTTGGGTCAAAACTCTTCAACATGGGTTCATATTTACACATAAATCAGCACAACCTGCGATCCTCAAATTTTCAAGTGCAGTCAGGTAATGAATGTTATTTGGGAGAGATACCAAATTTGGACAATCTATTAAACGAAGTGTTTCTAGATGAGTCAGAGTTGTTAACCAATCTGGAAATGTTCGAATGTTGAGGCAATTGAAAACAGACAAACACCGTAAGGAGTTAGCAGCTTTCTGAAGCCATTTAGGCAAGGTCACCATCTGTGATAAACTTGAAAACGTAGCAAGTTTTAACTTCAGTTTGGAAACTTCATGACTACCCATGCATAGTTCCAAGTCCAAATTATGGCAGGCATCGACAACCAATGTTTCTAATTCAGGAAAATTTTTACTATCTAGTAACAAATACTTAAGACTCCGACAATTAGAAACGAACAATGTTTTAAGAGTAGGGAATTTCACCCCTCCAAAGATGGCCCCCACATTTTGGCATGATTCGACCTTCAAGATTTCAAGCGACTCCAAGTTAGCAATCTCTTTCACAGGCAAAATAGTTTGCTTTGTGCTAAACTCAAAACAACGGAGACTGATCAATTTTCTTAATTTTATGGGCAATGCTTCCAACTTCATGCATCCGGTAACCTTCAATACTTGCAAACTTTGTAGCTCGCAAATAGACTCAGGGAGTCTCTTAATGTTGGGATTTTTGCCAATGTCCAAATATCTCAAATGTTTCAACTGAGCAATGTTATAGGGCAAAGCTTTGAATGTCGAACCACTTAAATCCAAAACTCGTAAGCATTTGAACTTTGACAGACACGTATTTAGTAAAGCTTCACTATTGGCAGATGCTACACCATTTGGAAATAGTACGGTTCTCACAGGTGCTGATTTTTTGGTGACTAAATCGCCAAACAAACTGCTTTTAGCAAAAGACAGATGTCGAACATTATCTGAAATATTTGGAATGTTGGAACTGACATGTAGACACTCACCCATCGCAACAAATAGGGCGAGATCATGCACCAAATCATGTATTCTAAAACTATAAAAAGTGCTAAAGTTTTCAAAATCTTGAAGAAAAGATCTTGACTGAAGTTCATGTAAATATTCATTGCCCACATCTTCATGTGTCTTATTGGTTGTTGGTAGCGTAATGAGTCCAAGTGCACCCCAAACCCGAGTTATTTCATCACTATAGAATTGTCGATCCTTTGGGTAAAGGGAAAACAATGCAAAACATTGTCTCAAATAGGAAGGCATGAGATCATAACTCAATTTAAGGGAAGGTAAAATGTCATCCTTTTTCCGAGGCAAATTCCAAACTTCATTGTCTCTCACGTATTCCCATTCACTAGCCTCAAATTTTGAGAATAGTAAACTCTCTAATGTTCTCACTGCCAATGGAATCCCTCTGCACTTTTTCACAATTTGTCTTCCAATATTTATTAAGTGAGGATGTTTTTCCTCCTCTCCTTCTTTAAATGCCCACTTGACTAAGAGAGACAACGAATCCTCATCAGAAAGACCTTTTAAAAGGTGAAAGGGAACTGTGCCCATCATGGCAGCAATTGAAGGATTACGCGTGGTCACAAGGATTTTACTTCCTGCTGCACTTACTTGGATTAAATTTCGCAGCTCAAGCCATTTAACACGGTCTTCATTCCATACGTCGTCCAATACGAGTAAGAATTTTTGACCGGAAAGTTTATTTTTGAGTTGATTTTGCAGTTGTTCCAGATCCAACATGTTCCAATTCGTTTGGTGAGAAAGAGCATCAGCAGACGCTGGATAATTGGCGGAATTGATGATTTTGATAATCAGTTGTTCAATGTCAAAGTCAACGGAAACACACACCCACATCTTCAATGAGAAGCACTCCTGAATCCTGATATCATTGAACACAAACTTTGCAAGTGTAGTCTTTCCCAAGCCCCCCATCCCCACAATAGGGATAATAGATAGATTTGTATCATTATGATTAAGATTCTGCTGCATCAAAAGCTCTATGATATTTTCTTTATCGTGTTTCCTTCCTATAACATCTGAATCACTCACACGGGAGTGTGTCATATTTCTCCGATGAACAACACGTGTCTCAACATCAATTATTTGAAGACTAAACTTATCTCTATCAGCTGCAACCTTGTCTAGTCTATTACAGATATCTTTAATTTGTTGAGTCATTTTGTGACGAAAAACAAGTGGATGAGAACTTGAGAAGAAGTTACTCACCTTGTCTTTGGTGCTACCATGAGCTTTGGCCACTTTCATTCGTAGTGTTTGGCATTCAAATTCATCCAAAACATCTTCAGCATCAGAGAAGATAGTTTTGATCTGAGTGAGCCATTCGCGGAGCTCAGGGTTGTGCTCTTGTTTTTGCTGAACACCTAACAACACAGCCTTGATGAAGGAGAGAGTGTTCGTGAGGTTTCGAAGATGATCGTATAAACCCACCACCCGAGAAACTTCTTCAAAGGCACGACAAGCAAGCTTTGCTAAAAGCTTCTCTGCCATGCTAAAGAGAAAGGATTCAACCATTGTTGTTTGAAATGCAAACAAGAGATGAGATGGGAAGGGAAAACAGTGTTTCTAAGTCAACTTTGTTGATGAAATCGGAAATACTCAATAACCAATGCCACTATTTCTACCATCTTTTCGGGTATAATATTGAAAGAAGAAGATTATGAAGTATTAAATATTTTTCTTCCACGTCATAACATATGAGATATCCACAATTAGACAGACAGAGGGAAGAAACGGAAAAAATATATTTGCTAAAAAAATGTTGTAGACTCGGTAAAAAAACAGAAGCAAGAGTTAAATAATTTTTCTTACAGCATATAAGAACATATAAGTTTTGCAGGAGTTAAAACAATGGAGTACATATGAATATCTACTGAATTTGATATCACTAAAAAATATTATAATATATTTTAAATTAAAATTATGCAAAAATATTTTTGTTGTATATTTGGATGACTTTATTTTGAAGGGTCGGTAAATATGTCTTGCATCTACTCTTATGTTATGGAATAAGGTTGGTCGATAGTTTATTGCAGAACCTTTGATACATTCATTCGCATGTAACGTTCATCTTCGGTAGCTAAAACGCCTTTGTTAAGAGCCTTAGTAATGTTGTTTAATCCTACCACTTGCATCTATCTCGTTGGCATAAGTTGTTCATTAATTTGTTTATGTAGTCTGCGATTTAATTGTGGTTCACATTCCACCTGCTGCATTAAATTGTTTATGTATTCTGCGAGATATATATATATATATATATATATATATATTGATTAACCAACTTGATATTGTTTTATTATGCTTTTGTTTTATTATGCTTTGAACTCTTATTGTACTATTAATTTTGTAAGTTAAAAGATAAAACTTACTTTAGATCTTTTTTGGATTATATAGGTGTTAGTTTTATACTAAATCAAAACGAATATTAAAAGGAAAATCTGTCAATCTGACTATGTATTAATATATGTAAATTTATATCTGAGAGTGCATTAATTGTCGTAAATTTATGTCTGGTGTTAAACGTAAGTTTTGATGCATAATTTTTTATAGGCTTAATTACTATTTTGTTTTCCTAATTTGTTAGTTTGGTTGATTTTGGTTCCCTTATTATTTTTTTTGTTCAATTTGGTCTTCTAATTCTTTAAAAAGGTTCAATTTGATCTGTATGGTTAAGTTGATATTAACACTGTCTTTGTACATGCCACGTGTCATTTTAATTTTTTTAAAAAAAATTAAACTGTCACGTGTCACTCTATGGTTGTGACACGTGTCAATTTGAGAATTTTTTATTTAAAAGAAAAATACGGTCACGTGGTAGGTCATAATTGTGCCACGTGTCAAGCTAACATTGATCTTTTTCAATTTAGTCCCTCTATTTAAAATTTTGATTCATTTTAGTCTCCTAATATTTTGAAATGATTCAATTTTGTCCTCTCCAATTTGAGACCAAATTAATAATTAAGCTTAATCATAACTTATATATTCATGTTAAACTAATTTTTTATCATTTATACATCAAATCATTCCCTAAATACTCATGTTATTTTATTTCTTATATTTTTTCACTTGTAATTTTTTACACTTGAAATCTTATACACATGTAAAAAAATAATAATTTGAATAGTTAGGTGGAGTAATTTGATATATAAATACATTAAAAATTATTTTAACATGTATATATAAGTTGTAATTAAACTTAATTAGTATTTGGTCTCAAATTAGAGATAACAAAATTGAATAATTTTAAAAAATTGGAGTACTAATTGAATCAAAATTGTAAATAGAATGACTAAATTAAAAACAACCAATTTTAGTTTGACACGTAGCACAATCGTGATCTGCCATATGACACTTTTTTTTTAATTAAAAAGATTAAAACATTAAAAAATTCTCAAGTTGACACATGGCACAACTATGACATGACACGTGGCAGTTTAATTTAAAAAAAATTAAAAATTAAAAATTCCATAAAATGACACGTGACATGTACATAGACGGATTAACATCAACTTAACAACAAAGACCAATTTGAACCTTTTTAAAGAATTAGAAGATCAAATTGAATTAAAATACGATGGGATCAAAATGAATCAAATCAACAAATCAACGGACCAAAAGTAATTAAGTATTTTTGTACGATAAAAATAAATTTTAACTCTGAATTAAGTCCAAATGTAACTTCACGTATGATCTTATACACATCAAACATAAATTTACGTATGTTTGTTTTTTTCAAACATAAATTTATGAGTACCATTTTTACATCTGACCTAAATCAAATAAAAATATAAAAAACGTCGGACTTAAAAAAGCTCTTATATGTTATATATATATATATATATATATATATATATATATATATATATATATATATATTAGTGATCCATACTAATAGTATACATATGATAGAAAGCCACTAACATGCTCTGAAATCTGCAATTATTATTTAAGCTGCTTTGCATTGAAGATTAATTGTACCTTTCATACCTGGCAGAGACGAGATGGAATGGCAAAGCAGTGTATCCAAGTTAACTTGGTTGATGAATGGATTCGACAACTACTATATATATAATCTTTATCTGCTTGCTAGTTTATTATGTTTCTAGTTCAACTACTGTATTATATTTTTATGAGCAAGATTTTGAACTCTTCTACCTCACCTCAACCGGCTATTTAAAAAACCATAATGGTTGTTGTAACAATTTTTTTGTTTGACTAATGCTTATGATGACAACATAGCCAAACAAGTGGCTGGTATAAATGGTGTAGCAAGGAACCTAAGCAGAAACACTAAGAGTAGTTTCTGCTACTTTTTCTTATTCATGCTTCTAGACTCTATAACCATGTTTATATATATATTCTCTCTTGTTTTAATTATCTTTGTTCATATGTTTTAAGAAAATTAAACATTTTTATACCTTTAAAATATAGTTATATATTTTAAAACTATATTTTATAATTTCAACCTGTTTTAATGCATCATATGAAACATATATATTTTTGCACTTAAGCAAAATAACTTAAACAACAATAAAAAAAATTTAGTATTGATTTCTTTTTTTGGTTCCAGATTGTTGCTGTTATATAATTGTGTGTCATCATGTGTTATAAGACTGACAGTGCTCTAAAATTATAGACAGATAATTAGGCAAAGGAACTTTTAAGTTGTTGCTCTTGAAGTCTAATTTGCAGAAGGATAATGATACAATGCCCTGTTTTTTTTACCCCCAAAGTTACCCGCCTACGTGGCAGTTAATATTTTAATATTTTTAAAGCAGACGGGAAATGAAGGCAGCGGTTTGGGAAAGTTAGCGTGAAATGCACGCGCTTTGATTGGACAAACTTTTTAAAAAAACACATTGGGCATTCTATTTTCCCTCGTTTCTTCCCCTCAACTTTCTTCTTCCCGTCAACTTTCTTCTTCTCCTAAACTTTCTTCTTCGAGCAGAGACGCAGAAAGGCATTTCAATCGCAAGGCTTTGTCTTCCCAAAAAAGCTATCGTTCCATAAAGGTTGGTGTTGTGGGTCACAGTGAAAGCGGATAGCGGAGGTGTGGAGAGTGGTTTGGGTTGTTGGAGGCGGCGGCTTCCGCGAAAAGTGGTGGGTACCGTTCGATTCATTGGTTGGGCGCTCTCTTGTTGGTGTATTTGTTGGTTGATTAAAGTCATTGACGGAACGAAGATTTCTCCGGTAGGTTATCGTGGAAAACCCCTTTTCGAAGATTTAATGTGGTTTTTTTTTACTTAGCATGTTGTGCCATTTTGCCATTAGAATTGATAACTGTAGTGAAACCCCAAAATGTGCGTATAGGATTCTTTTGGTTTATCTACTCGTCCATTGTTAATATTGATGGTTTTGTCAGGGTTGGGATGATCCATATGTCCCTCGCACACATGAAGGTGTTCTGAAGTGGAAATACCCTATAATGCACTCTGTTCA
>Ga0209589_1001131_pt1 | contig 42636 bp, 16 predicted proteins | sample CowpeawhiteBW_FD_187525 | JGI IMG/M metagenome (GOLD analysis project Ga0209589, IMG submission 187525) | Root nodule microbial communities of legume samples collected from California USA - Cow pea white BW (SPAdes) (version 2) | ecosystem: Host-associated > Plants > Roots > Nodule | place: USA...
CGGGAAACGGATTCCATAATCCGTTTCCTTAAAAAAAATAAAAACACCTCTCTAACGCACACCACTCATCAATACAACCCACCTTTCCAGGTTTAACAAAAACCTACATATAAAAACCTACATATAAAATCAATTAAAATAAAAATATACACATGCATTAAAATAAAAATATACAATGTCTAATATTAAAAAAGCAGTATTACTTACCTGCAAAAATTGAGAAGCCGCGGGAAAGGATGAAAGATGGTTGCCCACGGTGGGGAGAAGAATTGTGTGTGGAGGAGAAAAGGAGAAAAGGATGGCGTGGGAAGAATGGTTTGTGGGAGAAGAGGGAGAATGAGTGCGCTGTAGTGGGGGAGAAGGGGAGAAGAATGAGTGCGCTGCTGTGGGGGAGAAGGGGAGAAGAATGAGTGCGCTGCAGTGGGGGAGAAGGGGAGAAGAATGCTTTGTGGGAGGCTAGGTCAAAGATTCCAAAAAGGTGGTGCAGTGCGTGCAGCGTGCAGAGAGAGGGAATCTGCTTTTTATTGGGGTGCGGTGGAGGGGTTTTGGGGGTGCAGTGTACTGAGGGCTGTGAGGGGTGCAGGTGTATTTGGGGGTGCAATGCGGTGAAATTTAGAAAAGACACAGTAAATTTTTTTTTAACCAGAAGCAACGTTGGAAATAAAGTAGGTTTTGGGGGTACAGGAGATTTCTTTGGAGGTGCAGGGAGAAGCCCCCATATCTTTTGTTAACACTTCATTGATAAATTTTTTGTATTTTACTGTTGTGCAGTGTAGTTTGTTTGTTTAATGCGATTAAACATTTTTATATTTATCATACAAATCTAGATTTTATTTTAATATTTTTTTATTCTATGATATGCTTAGTTATAGTAAATAATAAATCATTAGTTTGAAGAGTTTTGTTTTTTTGGTAATTGTCATACTTAAAGAAAACCTTGATTTAGTAAGAGATTCAATTTTGAGATTAAAAATTGTGAAAGATTTTCTAAATTTATTTTAATTTTCTTTTAATTTATGTAACATATCACGCTTATTAACACGTAGCTATTAAAAGTTAGCCAGCTCCACTCACTTTTAGCAAACCAAAACTTATGAGACTAACCTGCATTACCACTCCTACAAAAATGGATTTAAAGGTGAATCTAATCCATTAAAACTAACTTCAAAATAGTTTGAATTGGTGTGAAAATGAATTAGTTTTGATTACTTAGATGTACACAGGATGTTGTGCAATTTATATCTACAGCTAAAAGAAGTTAGGATTTAAAATCGGTGACCCAAAATAAATAAATAAAACGTGACATTTCAATAATTAGGGTATTAATATAACACATCATCAAGATCAGCACACTGATATGTATGAAAATGGTAAGCCATGAAAAAAAAAGGCCTTTTCAATTGCTTGTTCAATGAACCTGGTAAGCACAGTTTCATTATCAGTCAGGATGAATAATTAAAGGATTCTAACTAGAAAATTTAGGGTGAGTAAAAACTGTGCCTTATCACTGCATAGTTACTTAAGTGGCCCACCAAACTAGTAAAGAGACTACCGGTGTACTTGCATACCCGAACAGGGACAAAAAATTACAACATACGATTGGCTCTAACGAAGCATGAGAATGAGAAATTAAAACCTTTTAAATTCTTCTCAACAGCCAACTATTTCGCTCCAAAAACCATGCTGGGGGCTTCATTTCCACCCGGAAGAAGTAGTCCCAATCAAGACAATTAATATTTACACATCTTATGTCCAATTTACACTTTGTAGCTCATAAAGCCCAGAAAGGCTTTTGACCCCCATTTGCTCGGCTGCCATGAGGAAATGATTCCTCTTTAGAATCATCTACATCATCGTCATCCTCCTCTCCGTATTCCATTAGCTTGACCAAAGTATCTGAAATACGTAAACGATACATAAAAAACAGTCTAAAGATGGCTAATAAAACGAAGACATTGTAAAGTTAAAATTTCAGGATCAGACAACAAAAACCAGATATGCCATAAAAAAAATAAGAATGAAGCTTCAAAGCACTAATGACCCAAATAGAGTACAAGCACGCTTGATTCTAACCAGGAACTGCATCAGAATTTGTCTTAAACAAATTCTTGTTCTTGTCTTGTACTTTAACTTCAGATGGACCAGAAAATTTAGGTGGAGGTGGTGGTGGCATAGTTATTGGTAGAGGTGCTGGCATTCCGTTGGATGATGGCCGGACCAACTTCTTAGGGGCAGGCATAGTTGATATATTCCTCACAACAAGACCATCAAGTTGTTCATTAGGTTTGGGAGGTTGCAAACCCTGCAATCAAGATAGAGTGGGAGAAAACAAAAACCCAAATACAACTTTGGAATCAGGTACTTTACTAATCGTTCCAACACGCCAGACTTGAAAGTCAAATTAAGACACTGAACTGCAAACGAGAAAAACAAAAACAAAACACAAAAAGCAAGGTAAAAGACTACATGGTAGGATAAACAGGTAACGATTTGTTACTGGTGTACCGTACCATCCACAATTTATCTACTGCGACAAACAATAGCAGGAAGCCAGAAAGTACAAGAGCTAGCCAGATTATGTAAATGGTTAAGTAATATTAAGACAGGTATATAGTAATTTATTGCCATTCTCTGAATAAAAAAATGTTATAACTGTAAATCTGCAGCTCGATAAAAGGGTTGGAGTCCCTATACCAAATGTAGCATTGATGTCAAATATTCAGATAAAAATTATTTGCACAACGAATAACGGTGGTGTAAGATATTCTAAAAGTGTGCCGATAACTAAGGGAAAGAGCTTTTTTATTTTAATTTACTTCGCCCACAATTTTAATCTACTCTGATATATTCTTTCCTTATTATATCTCATTCCCTAGTTTTATATTTTCTACTATCCCAAATTGTCTTCTTCCCTTTAAAAGATTGCATCAATTTGGCACCGGTATGGTAAACCCTTCCCTTCAAGAAATTGACAGTCCATGTATGCAGGACTAGAGGAGGGCATGGTCGCCAAAAAGCACGCCAAATCTTTTGCAGCAATTTTACCAATGAAGGAAAAAGTCACAATAACATCTTGGATTAGGAAGGACGTATGCTGTGAAGACACAAGCACGCTCCTACTCCTCCAAAATTGAAAACCCTGTCAAACATACAAACCAATGGCCCAACAGACAGGTCCAGAGTCAGGCTTTTAGCTTCATAGAAGGTCAGAGAAAATACCTGGAATATTAAGCATTACAGTCAGCACAAAAATACATGTTTAAATCGGAACAGATCTAAAGATGAACAGTATTTGAGAAAAAAGTCCTGCACTGATACTTTTATGATCTCTTTGCTACAGCAAGAAATAAATACCATAACATGGCTCTTTGTTCCTGATATGCATCCACATGCGACTTAATTTAGGTTTAATTACTTATTTAGTTCCTACAATTGCACAAAACGTCTTTTATGCTAAGTTTGGATGAGAATGAAGAAGGGGATTAGAGGACCTAGGAAAGAAAAACGAACTATGGTGGTTTGATTGAGTGAAGTAAAAGTGCAAAAATCCAAATTGAGTAATACGGAAACTTTCTGCATAAGAATTAGAAGTGGAAAAAAAAGTTAAGAGACAAAACATAATCAATTGTGTTACTGATTATAAAATGATTGTGTTTAAAAATAAAGACACTATGATGTCAACATAACCGATTATATGCTTATATTTTTTAACACAATACTTATATCTTGGCCATACAATTAACCATGTTGTCAATAACAGAAGGATTGTGTTTGAAAATATAGAGACACTTAATCGAATATGCTGTAAAAGGTAGAGGGACTGTGCTAAAAAATAAGAGCACATGATCAATTCTGCTGCCAACATAATCGATTACAGTTGTTTTTCAATAAAAAAAAAAAATATATATATATATATATATATATATATATATATATATATATATATTCGTTCTCTTTCTCACCTATTTCTTTCCTACCAAATCATCCCTATTTCCACTCATTTCTCAATCTTTCTCTTCCTTTTCTTTTCCCTTCCACTACCTCTATTTCTTTCCTCTCTAACAAACAGAACATTAAACATCTCATTTTAGTAATACACAATTTCTTTTAATCTCTTATAGTTCTTACCTGTACATCATGTTAATCCTTTCTGTAAATAAAAGGGATTAAAAATAGTATGTAGAGGCCAAGGTGGAATTTATTTAAGTATTGGAACTAAAAGGTAAAATTTTTGTAAACTATTACAAAGACCACTAATTCATTAAACCTTTAATTTATTTTATTTTTTCTTTGCCAAATGGCAAAAGTTCATCTAAATGTGTAAACATGCAAAATGTATGCATCATGTACGCATAAGAACCCTATGTTGCAGGCAGAATGGGAATAGTTAAAGGGAAAATCTAGAAAATATTACTTCTATCCTGCAGCACTGGGGACTTATTTTATATCATATCGGCCAATTTGAAGCCATTAACCTCACGACAAACCTGTCTACATGTAAGTGACTGACCTCCCTTTCCAAAGCATTTGAAATTCAATATCATTTCAGTTATTGAATTAGAATCTTAAGCAGGCTTCCACTCATTATGGAAAAAAAAATACCATAAGGACAACCAACATCTAAGAAATTCAATGAGTAATGTAAAGATTTTTCAATAGCATGTGTGTACAGAATCTTTTATCAAAAGAACCAGCATTCTTGTATGAGATTATGTGAATCCTTCGAGAAAAATGTCAGGAGTTGGTAACCTAAGGGGCTTTGAAAGAAAATGGAATTCCAAGCTGGTGTTGTCTTGTTTACAAAATATGTAACTTTAGTGAACTGAGATTCTTAAAAGTTATTCTGCCCATTGAGAAGACAAAACCTTTTTTTCCTTGCTTCATGGTGCTCCTAGTTTCAACTCTGGTGATGGCAAGTAAATCTAGATCTGACGCTTAAGGTAGAAATAAATCTAAATTTCCATAAACAAAGCTCTTCATTCTTTTCCAAGCTTACCATAAACTACAATTAAATTAAGGGAATTGAAGAATTCCCTCAATGCATGCAATGAATGTATTTAAAGATTTTATTAATGACAATCCAATGACCTGATTGAGTTTTGCTGTGCCTTTAGAACCAACTGGTAATTCTTGAAACTTTCTTTTTTGGGGTGGCCGCTTCTCCTTTTGAAGATCGAAGCATGAGGTTGGCTTGGACTCTCCATTTGATGCTAATATTGTGGGATCAACTGTTGAAGCGAGAGGAGGTGAGTGTCTCAAAGCAAGGGCAACTTGTTGCAAAGGGGTAGCTTGAGGATATATTCCACCATATCCAATATAGCTAGTGCCACCTGATACTAAAGGGGGAGGAGTATAACCAATCACGTTTGCTTGATGCCCAGAGCTTAAATGTCCAGTAAGTTGTAATGTAGTTCCCAAAGTGAGGGCAGCGGTATCACTAATCACTCCAACCGAGGAAGCTGGAGGAACTGGTTTCAAGACCACTGCTGCTGACATAGAACTACTGGTTACGCTGGTAACTGCCTCTTGCTCAACTGCAGGGCTCTGAACTCCAGTCAACTTCTGTGGGGGTGGAACAGCACTGTAAACTTGTGGTGGTGAAATGACTGTAGGAATCTGCTTTGACAATGAAAGGCCATCATAAACCTGCTGAGGTGGTGGAACAGCACTATATACCTGCTGGGGAGGTGGAACAGCAGTGTATACCTGCTGTGGAGGTGGAACAGCACTATAAACCTTACATGATGAAACCCTATGACAGTTAAATCATAAGTTATTCCCTATAACTTATATAAAAACAACATGAAGTACCATATCATAGCACCAACAATAAATATAATCAAATAACACAAGTTAAAAGCATTGAAATGGTACAAGGCAGAGGAATTTTTCTCTACTAAGATTTACCAGATCTAGACCCCACCGAACACTGCCCTAAACTCAATCTCAGTTCCACAGAAACTAAAACCATATTTAACTTTGATGCAAACCAATCTAAATTTCATATTTGAACCATCCAGCAATTCAAAGTTATAATTGGCAAATTAGCCCTTAATAAATAACTGCACCTGAAACCCGAAAGTAAGCAATTGTAAACAAATAATAAATAATAAATTGTGACAACCGTATAATGATGTTAGTGGACTAGACAGCGCTGGAAGGGAAACATACATTCATGAAAATACTGTGTAAACCAATGAGCTGCTGTCATTGAAGTGAATGGAGAAGGCAGAAGCACTTAGTCATCAACATGATACTTAATTCTAGGGTAGCCCTCTTAGTAAGGACTAACAGAAAAACCTGGAGTGTTCATTTTCCACTCATCTCATCCTAATGAATGGCACATTTTTTTTATATTACTGAGAGCACCTAGTGGGACAAGGCTTTGTTGTTTTACAGATAGTGCCTTAAAGCATGGCATTTACGGAGGTGAGACATCAGTACCAGGTGCATAGCCAGGCACTTGAGTCCTCTGATTGATATCTGTATTGCATAGATTTAAATGAGAACACCCTTAAATAAAAAGGGTATTCATGTTTTTCCAGGATTGATGGATGGAGAGAAATTTACTATTTATAGTACAGCATCCCCTTTTCCTCAATGGTACTAAAGTAATATACCAAAAGTTCACTGAAAATAAACAAGTAATAAAAATAATCCAACGTGAAAAATGAGTTTTAAACTTGTCATGTTGAAAATCCATAAATTTGAATTATCAAAAGGTATGTGTCCTTTAACATGAACTATCCCATGTAAGAAATTGGGAATGTCTCGAAAAAATTATGTTTCTTCATGGCAAGAACTAAAATCTAAAGAGGACACAAATTTCAGAAATTTCCACTTGGGAGGAGAAAACATCTTGCCCACAGATCCCATACCCTATTACAGTACAAAACTAAATACCTTGAAGCACCACATTCAGTACAGATGGTATCCAAAAGATTTTCAGCCAAAAGCTTAGCATCTTCAAGGCTTTTTGCATTGTTGCTGGACAACAACAGATGCAGAGGCTGCTGTCCATCTGCAACCAGAAAAGTAATTAAATTAAAAATATATACAATGAATAAATCAACTATGCTGAAATACCATGCCCTTCAGAAGTCGAGATCACAGAAATGAGAAGGCACCTTCTGCATTCAGGCATTCATTGTTTCCTGAACCATGTCCTCTCAGTATAACTGTTGCTCCTGTTTCATTCATAATGTGATTTATATACTGGTCCTGCACGTTCAAATCCAAACCACCACCAACACCAAAACAATTTCTCCCAATCGTATGGAGATGTCAGAGAAAGCTTGAAACATTAGATTATCTCGACTTCATTGTACACGATTTAAAATTCAGAAAACATTAAAAGAATTATATCCAGCAAATGGAAATAAAAATAAAGCAATGGCATTGGATAAAAAAATAGACATGCTAACTATTTCTATAGGTCAAGGTTACTAGTTGACGTAGTTCCAGATCTGTTTTTGGTAAATATAATTATACATATTGATTGGTAAATACAAAATGTCCAGCCTATATATTTTATCCTGGTAATTAACTTTCTTACTAGTAGATATTTGGCAAGCATCCGTTGTTCTTCTGACTTCTGAGTGTGTACACAAACTTACATATCAGACAGACTCTCGGACAAGTTAAATATTCATTGGAAAAAGGTGCTTCTATAGTAATCAGACAAACCATTTTTCATCTTTTTGAACATTACTTTCAGCAACTAACAAGTATTACAGTGGCATATGTAACCATAGAGGGCAACAACAGTCCATCCACCCTTTTCTTGCCTAATCAACTCATGGAAAAACAATACTCCTAGTAATACCCAGTATTTTCACACCATCAAATCAGATGTTAAGAACAAAGACACGGGTACTCCTAGTGAGTGAAAGGCTAGAATAGTATGAAAACAAAAACATCAGATGAGTAAGTGGTCACATCAGATATCAAATGAGACCAAATAAACTTGTAGGCTTTAGAAAGCATCTAATATAGTTTCTTTAAGGATTATCCAGATAAGGTCATGCATGAACCCAGACCTTGAAGAGTGACTAGACAAGTCAATTGAGTAGGGAAGGGCTTACATTTGGTCCACGTATCCGAGCCACAATGTTCAATGAAGGATCAGCATCAAAACCCAAAAACACACAAGTAGTCAGCACCTGATTCAGTAAGACATTTCGGTTGTTAACACATCACGTCAGAACTATGTGCACATGCTAGTAATAAATGTATGTCTACCTTCGGTCCATTAGGTGAGGCAGAAGAAATTGACTGTGAATTTTGCCCTAGCTTGAGCATTTCTTCAATCATTGCAGCAGCACGATCAACGGCTAAAATCCTTTCCGCTGTCTCTTTTATCTGCAATACATTTGATGTCACCAAAAGCAAACCATCTTAGGTAATTCTCTACTGTGTAACCCTACCATTAGTGAACATCAAAACAAACAAAGTGCAGATACAAACAAGGCTGTGGTTCCTTTTTCAAGAATAAGAAAACATTTTAAGTTACAAATACATCAATTCCTTTCATATGACATTTCATTCATTGCTGTGATTATATATTATTTTTCTTTTCACTTCTATAATCTTTCCAATCCATAAAGTTATAAATGTTTGCTTTCATGTCAAAACAAAGAAATATAAAAAAAAAAAAATCTGATAATCTAACTCGATCATCATGCTATATGAAATCAAGTAGCAGCTTTTACATGAGCTCCTGCAGATATGTGAAGATACAGCGGTTTCTCTCCATCAAGTGGTGCAGTAGGAGGCCGATACTTTCCCCTGTGGGAAAATTCCAGATATATGTTACATTAACAGCATATAATATAAAACACTAACAGGATTTTAGAAATTCCTTAAATGACCTACAAACCTAGTTATTACTATGGCACCAGTACACCTCTGGATCTGCAAGAAGAAGAAGATCAATCATTAAAGATTAATTAAGAGGTGTTTGGAGCTAAAAATGTAAAATTGATTATATATGTCACCTCCTCTTGTGTCTGGCGTTTTGTCAACTTGTAGCGAACAGAAGACTCTGCATCATTTATGACAATTTCCCGAGCAATTATTAATTCATCTTGGATCTTTTGCTACAGGAACATTCATCTCACAGTTAAGATAGATAAGAAACTTGAATACTATTTGAAATATAAAAAAGAAATTCATAATAAATAAATTAAAAATGAAAAAAGTGGGGAAAAGAGGCTTCAGAAGCATGCTGCAAAATATCTATGTAGATATGTTATTAATTAGACAGATTATACAGCATTCATCAAACACTTGAGCAATTGTTCTGAGGAATGTATAAGGAAAACAATGTATACAAAGAACACTGATGTCTCAAAACACGTACCATCACATTACACAAAATGAAATGATAAAAGTTAATATAAACACAGACACAGTATTGATTATATCAAAGTCAAAAAGTATAGTCATTATTTCACTCCATCTCAATCAAAACACATTATGAAAACCTATTATTGACTCTGAGTCAAATTTCAATATAATGTTTAAAGGCTAAAAAAATATAATGTGAAAATATACTTCATCTTAAATAGAACCAGCCTAAAAAGGTATAAAGAGATAGAGAAACAAAATTTATAAATCATGTCACTGACAAACTGAAAAATCAAATTTCCAGAATTTCTAAAGTTTCGATATCAAGATGTTATGATGGAGGAAGTTCCCAATACACTAAATCTAGAGAAGGTCACTCCAAGTGTAACCAAATAGAGTGTAACAGCAAAATTCAACAAGGGACGGATATTTGTTTCTGTATACTTGAACTTTTCATTATATACATGTATGCAGCAATATTACTTCTTATTGAGCCAAGGATTTGGTCTTTCAAATTGAAGAACTGGTGAAGCACAACTCATCCCCCTTATCATGTTTACCGCAGCTTCAAAGACCTCCCGATCATTCCCAAATTACAAATCCTAAGATGACATTTTATTTAACAACTAAAAACTCCCTTCTCCAAAAGCTAAAGAATTAAATGTTGAGGCAGCAACTTAATCAAGAAAGGGCACCAGCAAATATGATAAACATCATAAGAGATTAGAAATCTACACTCACTTGATTCATTTTTTGGGCGGCAACAGCAGCTGCAGCAGATTGTTGCTGAACCTGAGCAGAAGCTGCCAGAGGATTCGTCAAAAGGGCACCGGAGATCACCGGAACCATGCCAGGAAATGGAATCCCTCCAAGTGAAATAGCATTGCTCAAAGGGAGTGCTCCAGGGACTGCCATACCAACTGGCATCAACGAATCCGCTGGTTGATCCCACTTTCTTTTCTTTCTAAACAAAAACCGCAACACTCAAAAATGAAATCCCAAAAGACTTGCAACAAAATAAAATTTGTTTAGCATTTCCATCACATGTCGATGCGTCAACAACCCACTATTGGCTACCCGATATCACATCACACCATTTTCGGGTGTCGATGAGACTCTAATTCTAAAATTCCAAACACTAAGCTAAATAATCACAATTGTAATAACCAAATAAAACAAAGCAGAAAGACTAACAAAACGATAGAATCAACAGCGCACGAAATCCAAACGAATTTCACATAATTCGCAAAACACGGAAAATAAGGCATTGGAGTTAAAGAGGTTTTACCTCCGCCGCGTTTGCGAAGCATCGTTGGACACGGAGGTTTCGTTGGAAAAAGAAACCCTAACGCTGCTATCCTCTGTCATTGTTTAACCAATTCGAGATTGCGAAACAAGAAGACGACGACGAAGAAGTGCAATTTTGTCGCGTTTGTTTCTCTTTTCGCTTCTTCTTTGTTTCTGATACCAGGAAACGAAAGAAGACTCAGGCGGTATTGGGTAGGAACGAACGCAACTGGTCGGCGAAACGGGGTTTTGTGCCTCTCGCCTAACGTCGTACGGTTCCGTGACGCGGAATAGGATTAAACGACACGATGCAGAACTTAAACGACAACTAAAGGTATTAAAGGATGACGGGGTTTCACAAGACCAGAGATCGTCGCCTGTTTCGTACGTACTACTAGTAGAGTCGTGTGTAATATAATATTTATTTGCGATGGAATTTGATAGAAATAAACAATCGAAAATATTATTCAATAACAAAAACAATAAGAGGAAAGAGAAGTTTTTAAAACAATTCTTCATTATTAAATAAAAAAAGGTTTTTAATTAATGGTTAAAAATAAACTATTTATAAAATTATTAGTTTTTTAAATAATAATTAACAGAAAACTTAGAATAATGAAATATGGACACAAAAGAGAGTATATTTTTTATATATATTGTTATAAATGAACAAAATTAATCTAACTAAATTTAACTATGATTATCTTTATTATATTAAAGTAAAAAAAAACTAAACTATTTATAATAAAAATTAAATATTAAAGTAAAAAAATAATAAAAATTAAACATTATTGTTTTATCATTTATTTTTAAAAAACTGAATTTCTATCGGTTAACTGCTCACTAATATTATGTATTTTGTTTTCTCATTTTTTTTCAATGACCTTTTATCCTAAACACTGCGCACACTCTATTTCTTAATTCGGTCACCATCATTGAGACAATGATTGTAAGTTTTTCTTCCACATCACTACTATATAAAGTCATGTTGTCTTGCTCTCGTCGTCCCACCTTACCACCTTAATTGCGATTCTAACACCTCACACCCCACCCAACTAGTATGTATTTTTTGAACCTTAACCCCAACTAACATTTTATTCTTCTCTTATATGTCTTTTGCATTCTTCTCATTTTTTTGTACTCAATGCTTCATTACTCCCATTTCACTTTTTTTTTCATCGTCTTATAATAGTTTTCTTAAATATTTAGGCTTTTACCAATTTCAAAACTCTATGTTCTTCACTTTGACAAAATAGTTATTTGTGTGAAAGGTGAATACATATCAATTTAAGCTTGTCCTTTGAATGTTTTTTTTATTGAAAGTATACAATTTGTTTATGTTATTGTTTATGGACTTGTTATATTTAATTTGGAAAAAAAAATTATGTTTCATTTGTTTAAGAGGGACTTCACGATTATGGTGTTATTGCTGAAAAAACTTTTGGGTGTGACATTTTTTACATACATTACAAAGCGCCTGTCCTTTTGCTCTATAATAATTAAGTATGAAAGTGTAAAATTTTCCTTTAAATTTTCTCCTTTTGTTTTGAAGGTGTTTTAAAATTCAACACTACTAAAGAGTAATCTAGTTTCGGTCAGTTCGGTTCAGTTTGGGTCAGTTCAGTTCAGTTCAGTTCGGTTCGGTTCGATTCGGTCCGGTGCGGTTCAACGCGATTCGGTTCGGTTTAGTGCGGTTCGTTTCAGTTTGGTTCGGTTCGGTTCAGTGCGATTCGGTTTGCTTCAGTTTAGTGCAGTTCGATTTGGTTTAGTGTGCTTCGGTTCAGTTCATTGCAGTTCGGTTTGGTTCAGTGCGGTTCAGTCTGGTCTAGTTCGATTCGATCTGATTTGGTTCAGTGCAATTCGGTTCGATTTAGTGTGGTTCAGTTCGGTTCGGTTCAGTTAAACGCGATTCAGATCAGTTTAGTGCGGTTCGGTTCAGTGTTGTTCGGTCTGGTCCGGTTCGATTCAGTTCAATTTGATCTGGTTCGGTTTAGTTCACTTCAGTTCAACAAAGAATATATAATGAATTTTTAAAATAGTTGTTAAATGTAAAATTAGAAAAATAAAATATGTACACAAGAGAAATTTTTAAAACAACGGTTGAAGACGAAAAAGGTTTCTAGACTAATGGTTAAAAATAAACTATTTATAAAATTATTAGTTTTTAAAATAATAATTAAAGGTAAAATTGAAATAATGAAATATGGACACAAAAGAGAGTATTCTCTTTATATATTGTTATAAATGAACAAAATTAATCTAACTAAATTTAACTATGATTATGTGTATTATATTAAAGTAACAAAAAAAAACTAAACTATTTATAATAAAAATTAAATATTAAAGTAAAAAAATAATAAAAATTAAACATTATTGTTTTATCATTTATTTTTAAAAAATTGAACTTCTATTGGTTAACTGCTCACTAATATTATGTATTTTATCTTCTCATTTTTCTTCAATAGCCTTTTATCCTAAACACCACACACACTCTATTTTTTTAATTCAGTCACCATCATTGAGACAATGATCATGAGCTTCTCTTCCCCCTCACTACTATATAAGGCCATGTCGTTTTGCTCTCGTCGTCCCACCTTACCACCTTCATTGCAATTATAACATCTAAACCCACCAAACTGGTATGTCTTTTTTCGAACATTAACCCTAAGTAACATTTTGTCATTCTCCTATATGTCTTTTGCATTCTTCTCATTTTTTTATACTCAATGCTTAACTACTTTCATTTCACAATTTTTTTCATCTTCTTATAATAATTTTCTTAAATATTTAGGTTTTTACCAATTTTGAAACTTTATGTTCTCCACTTTGACACAATAGTTATTTCTGTGAAAGGTGAATACAAACCAATTTAAGCTTGTCCTTTGAATGTTTTGTTTGTATTGAAAGTATATTGTTTGTTTATGTTATTGTTTATACACTTGCTATATTTAATTTCGGGAAAACATTATGTTTCAATTGTTTAAGAGAAACTTCACCATTATGGTAAAAAACTTTTGGGTGTGACATTTTTTACGCATATTACAAAGCAACTCTCCTTTTGCTCTATATTAATTAAATATGAAAGTGTAAAAATTTCCTTTAAATTTTTTCCTCTTTTTTTTAAGGTGTTCTAAAATTCAGCACAACTAAAAAGTATTTAAGTTCGGTTCAGTTTAGTTCGGTTAGGTTCAGTTTAGTTTGATTCGGTTCGGTTCGATTCGGTCCGATTCAGTTCGGTTTGATTCGGTTCGGTTTGATTCGGTTCGGTTTGGTTCGGTCTGGTCCGGTTCTGTTCAATGTGGCTCGGTTCGGTTCAGTTCAGAGCGGTTCGGTTTGGTTCAGTTTAGTGTGGTTCGATTCGGTTTAGTACAGTTCGGTTCGGTTCATTGTGGTTTGTTTAGGTTTGGTCCGGTTCGGTTCAGTGCGGTTTGGTTGGGTCTGGTCCGGTTCGACTCAAATCAATTTGATCTGGTTCGGTTCAGTTCAGTTCAGTTCAATAAAGAATATATAATGAGTTTTTAAAATAGTTGTTAAATGTAAAATTAGAAAAATAAAATATGTACATAAGAGAAGTTTTTAAAACAACGATTGAAGACAGGAAATGTTTTCAGACTAATGGTTAAAAAAAAACTATTTATAAAATTATGAGTTTTTAAAATAGTAGTTAACCGTAAAATTGGAATAATGAAATATGAATACAAAAGAGAGTATCTCTTTATATATTGTTATAAATAAACAAAATTAATCTAAATAAATTTAACTATGATTATTTGTATTATATTAAAGTAACAAAAATAAAACTAAACTATTTATAATAAAAATTAAATATTAAAGGAAAAAAATAATAAAAATTAAACAATATTGTTTTATTGTTTATTTTTAAAAAACTGAACTTCTGTCGGTTAACTGCTCACTAATATTATGTATTTTATCTTCGCATTTTTCTTCATTGAGACAATGATCTTGAGCTTCTCTTTCCCCTCACTATTATATAAGGCCATGCTGCCTTGCTCTCGTCGTCCGACCTTACCACCTTCATTGCAATTCTAACACCTAAACCCACCTAACTGGCATGTCTTTTTTTGAACCTTAAATCTAAGTAACATTTTATCATTCTCTTATATGTCTTTTGCATTCTTCCCATTTTTTTATACTCAATGCTTAACTACTTCCATTTCACAATTTTTTTCATCGTCTTATAATATTTTTCTTAAATATTTAGGCTTTTACCAATTTCGAAACTCTATGTTCTCTACTTTGACAAAATAGTTATTTGTGTGAAAAATGAAAACAAACCAATATAAGTTTGTCCTTTTAATGTTTTTCTATTGAAAGTATATTGTTTGTTTATGTTATTGTTTATACACTTACTCTATTTAATTTGAAGAAAACATTATTTTTCAATTGTTTAAGAGAGACTTCATCATTATGGTAAAAACTTTTGGGTGTGACATTTTTTACGCACATTACAAAGCGTCTCCCTTTTGCTCTCTATATTAATTAATTATGAAAGTGTAAAATCTGCCTTTAAATTTTCTCCTCTTTTGTTTGAAGGTGTTTTAATGGTTCGGTTCGGTTCATTTCGGTTCAATTTGGTTCAGTTCGGTTCGGTTTGATTCAGTTCGGTTCAATGTGGTTTGGTTCTGTTCAGTTTAGTGTGGTTCGGTTCGGTTCGGTCTGGTCCGGTTCGGTTCAATGCGGCTCAGTTCGGTTCATTTTAGTTTGGTTCAGTGCGGTTCGGTTTGGTTCGGTTTAACACGATTCGATTCAGTTCATTGCGGTTCGGTTCGGTTCATTGCAGTTCGGTTAGGTCCGGTTCGGTTCGATTCGACCTGGTTTGGTTCGACTCAAATCAATTTGATCCGATTCAGTTCAGTTCAGTTCAATCAAGAATATATAATGAATTTTTAAAATAGTTGTTAAATGTAAAATTAGAAAAATAAAATATGTACATAAGAGAAATTTTTAAAACAACGGTTGAAGACAAAAAAGATTTTCAGACTAATGGTTAAAAGTAAACTATTTATAAATTTATTAGTTTTTAAAATATAATTAACGGTAAAATTAGAATAATGAAATATGGACACAAAAGAGAGTATCATTTTTATATATTGTTATAAATGAACAAAATTAATCTAACTAAATTTAACTATGATTATCTGTATTATATTAAAGTAACAAAAAAAAAACTAAACTATTTATAAAAATAAATAAATATTAAAGTCAAAAAAATAATAAAAGTTTATCGTTTATTTTTAAAAAATTGAACTTCTATCGGTTAACTGCTCACTAATATTATGTATTTTATCTTCTTATTTTTCTTTAGTGACCTTTTATCTTAAACACTGCGGACACTCTATTTTTTAATTCAGTCACCATCACTGAGACAATGATCGTGAGCTTCTCTTTCCCCTCACTACCATATAAGGCCGCCACCTTACCACATTCATTGTAATTTTAACACCTCAACCCACCCCAAAAGTATGTTTTTTTTTTTTTAACCTTAATCCTAAATAACATTTTATCGTTCTTTTATATATCTTTTGCATTCTTCTCATTTTTTTATACTCAATGCTTAACTATTCCCATTTCATATTTTTTTTTCATCATCTTATAATATTTTTCTTAAATATTTAAGTTTTTATCAATTTCAAAACTCTATATTCTCCTGTCTGATAAAATAGTTATTTATGTGAAAGATAAATATAAATTAATTTAAACTTGCCTTTTGGATGTTTTTTTATTAAAATTATAAAGTTTGTTTATGTTATTATTTATAATCTTGTCATAAAGTAAACGTGCTTTGGATACGAAGTTAAAAAACAGAAAATGTTTGTAATGCAGCACCATAAGCCTACTGTGATTTGTTTTTCAACTAGTTCAAATACAAATAGATACAAACTGCTCTCCACGAAAATAAAACACTACATGTTACTAAATGCACTACGTGAATGACTAAATGTTACAAAATAGAAACCATTAACAAATATAAAAGAAAATAGCTAGAACAAATTTGCACACATTTGTATTATAATTAGTTATTGATTTTATAGTGTTGGATGAGGTGAAATGAAAAATTCTCATAAGAAAGTTAATGTGAAAAATAGAGATATCCACTTCAAAATAAAATTATAATTGATATTAAAAAGGAATATAATAAATTTTACAAAATCAAGTCGTCAAAAAGTATAATTTATTATAATGTGAGACATAATCATTTATGTAATGCTCAATTGTTTTCTTAAAATGAGTTATACTATCTTTACTTATTTATTTTTTCTTCTAAAAAACAACATATATAATGATATTTGAAAATTATACCTATATTTTAATATTATTATATTTTTTTAAACTATCAATTAGAATTTTCACAAGAACTGTTTTGATTTGTTGCTAACATATTTACTGTCCAATCTGAATAAGTGCAGATTTAGAGGAATTTTTTAATTAAAATATATTTGCTATTTGCTTCAAAATAAATGATACTTTTTTTTTCCATTTTTTTTTTCTATATGAATTCTAAATTTTGTTCGAGACAAATTGATCAAGTCAAATTACAGGTCACTAATTGTTCATCGACTTCAAAAGTTTTATTTTAATTTTTTAATATGATTGTGTTTTAGTTTTTATAATAAGGAAAGTGAAATCAGTGTAACTGTCATAAATTTAGGCTTATTAGTGTTTTAAAATATATCATAACATATCTAATAACTTAACAAATACTAATCCGGAAATTAAAGTTTGTTTATTAAAATATGTAAAATATTATTTATTTCATAATTTTTTTATTTTTTTAATACATAACATAGCTAATCCGCAAACTTTGCTCTAATCTTAAAATGTAAGGGAAGCAAAAATCCCATTGGTTACTTTTTGTGGCACGGATCGCGATCCTAGTGCCCTTACTTTAAAACACTCGCAACCGTTGATTTCCCTCTTCATCAACGGCTATGCGATTGCCTTCTCCTTCTCAAATTTCAGAAGAGGCTTTCAGAATTTCCCGCCATTCTCTTTTTCCTCTCCCTGTGTATATATATTCTCTCAAATCTCATATTCATTCACCCACTGCAATTTCTTTCATCAAGAGGTTTAAACTCCCAATTCTCTACGTTTTATTGGTTTAGGGTTTCTTCGACATGGCACGTACGAAGCAGACCGCTCGCAAGTCCACTGGTGGCAAGGCGCCACGTAAGCAGCTGGCTACGAAGGCTGCCCGTAAGTCTGCTCCGGCGACCGGCGGTGTGAAGAAGCCTCACAGGTTCCGTCCAGGGACGGTGGCGCTGAGGGAAATTAGAAAGTACCAGAAGAGCACAGAGCTTCTCATCCGAAAGCTTCCGTTTCAGAGACTTGTGAGGGAAATTGCACAGGACTTCAAGACTGACTTGAGGTTTCAGAGTAGCGCTGTTTCTGCGCTTCAAGAAGCCGCTGAAGCCTATCTTGTGGGATTGTTCGAGGACACCAACCTCTGCGCCATTCACGCCAAGAGGGTTACCATAATGCCCAAAGATATTCAACTCGCTCGTAGAATTAGAGGCGAGAGGGCTTAAAGACGCTGTTGAAATGCTTAGTGAGTAGAGTTAGGGTTCTGTCTTTGATTGTTATGGCTAGGGTTTGACCTTTGTCTTGGTTGTAAGAATGGTGTAATTGTTGTTCCTGTGGAGAATGAAATGTGAATCTAATTTCTTTTGAATGATAAAAATGTTTACCCTTTCTTGATATCTGCTCGTGTTCTTTATTTTCAGTTGGGCATGATCTTGAATCCAAATGCTGTTTTTGAAATCAAATGTGTAATTTAAGATTTTACATGTGTTTAGACATTGGAGTGTGAATTGTCCGAAGATAGTGAAATATTGGTCAATTGCGATTGAAGTTAATCTGGTATGTTTCTGGATTTGTTGTGACTAGCACTGTTTTCTTACTCAGTCTACTGTTTTAACTCTAGTTGCAGTGGTTTGTGTAAGAGAAATGTGTGTTTTCTGTCAGAGCATTGATGAAGATTGGAAGGGATAATTGAAAGTAAATTTGAGATGAAAGAATGATTTATTTCCGTGGAATTTTTTGATAATCGAGTCATTTCAAAACCCTATCTCTTGTTTTTCTCATTAGTCAGTCAAAGTTTTTGATTGACTGATTGTGGAGATGATTTTAAGTCCACTTGTCGCCTGCGGTCACAATTCTTCAAACTTCTGAAGTGATACTGATTGGGTTTGTGTTCATAATAACACTGAACACAAGAACACCCTTCTAAAGTAACGAGGGTGAACGTTAAATTAAACGATTGCTTCTTTCACCTTCAAAAAAAAAAATATTTTTGTTACTTTACTGTTGCGCATGCTATTTATCTTTAAGAGCAGTTAGATATCTAATAAAGTTTTTGGCTTTATAGGTAACCCCATGTCATAATCCGTGAGTTGGATCTTTGAACATATGGTTCTCGCATCATGCATCTTTTTTAAGGTTCAATTGGATAAACAAAATGAAATATATGTATAATTGAACACATGGTTAAAACTTACGATTTTTCTAAAAAAATTGAAATAAAGTTTCTTGAAAAAAAAAAGCTAAAAACACAAAAAATAAAATGAAAAAGAGGAATAAAAAAACAATTTAGCTTATTACAAATCACCAAGAAATTTTGATATCTCCATACAAAATAAGAGTAATTTTTTAACTGATATTCTTTCGTTATTAATTGCTAAAATTGACTAGCAAATCCATAATTTCCAAAATCTTTGAACTAAAGAAATCGTACGAGTAATTTTTCAAGTATTAAAAAATATCATAACCATTCCCTGGAATATTTAAAAATGTTTTAAATTAGTTTCTAAATGTGAATAAATATAAACATAGGAAGTAAACTAATAGCTATTTGATTTTTTCTGAACTACTTATATTTTTTTCGAAGATTATTTAAGAAAAACGACAAGTTTCTTAATCTAACTGACATGTTAGATTCTCTGACAGTGTCTGCTATGATTATTTTTTTTTTGAAGAAGTAAAATACCTGAAGTGATATATCGCTTTAGAAAAAAGAGAGTAGATAATGACGATTTCTACAAATAAGGGCTTTCTTTTAAGGCTTTTACTTGTTTTTAAACTTTACAATTAAAGGTTGACTCTGTGAGGCTGAGACAACGTGATTCTGAACTTCGTTCACTTTCTCTATTCAACTTTGTGGCCGTGAAAAGCTCTCGTTGTCCGCGCCATTGCTACACTACCCAGGTCACATCTCTGCTATCTACGTCACATTCACTACTCACCATTCATCTCCTCATACAAATAAATAATTCACTTTTTTTTTTCATTTCACTGAAAAAATGAAAAAAAAAAATCAGCATTTTTTAAAAAACTGAAATTGCATTTCTCCAATTTCCAAACTTTCTTCTTGATTCAGCTGTAATCTTTACTGTCACCGACTGATATCACGTGGGTTATTTTTCTTTTTCCTTTTTGTGTATATTGTTTTCAGATAATTGTTCGTGATGGCTCTAGATGTGAGGTTAAGGAGATAAGGAGAAAAGAAATAGTGGTATGTTGTGTTGTACTGCTATAGTTAATTTACTGATATGCATCCTTCTGTATTCAACTTCAACGATGATAGAAAGTTCAGTGCATGAATTGATTGTATGATTCTATTATGCAGAAATAAAATGGGAGCTGCTCTGTTGCCTGATGCAGCATTTGGAATATTTCCACGCTGTTCCATTGTTCCCAGACACCCTTTGATCTGTAGAATAACTTCTGCTAGGTCAATTAGAAGGAGGTGGGCTTATATAACTAAACTGTGTTGTGTTATGTTTTCCTGTTACTTTCCACTTTATGTTATTATTGTTGCTTTCTTTTTGCAGAAATTATTTCTTTGCTGACCAGAGGATCTCCAAATCAGCACACATTGTTTTTTCACACTCGGTAAGGAGTTGTGTTGTTGGTGTTTAAAAAGGGAGAAGATTAACTAACAAGGTTTTAGTAAAGTATAAGATAGGAAGTTTAGTAAAGTTATGGCCTTTTTTTGGAGTTGGCTAAATAAAGTCACTGACATTTCTCATAAAGATTGGGTTTCGCTTTTCAGCTATATACTTGCAAGTTTTAGCAAACTCTTTGAACAAAGAAGTATTATTTGGTAGAATTCCAGAACAGAATTAAATATTTACCATGATGTAGCAGTAATCGGTCAGAGGCAATGCTGCTAAGTTATAAAAATAACCAATATCTTGAATAGGAATTCTTCACTTGGAATTCACCTTTTCATCTTTCGTGTTGCTTTTGAACTTATCAGTTGGTCTATTTTCTCTTCAACATGCCTTTTTGCAACTTCTCTTTTGACAGTTCAAACCATTTTTCTTGAATCTACAACTTGACTAGCTTTACCAAGTTGATATATTGCCTGGTAAATTACATATATCGCACACGTTATTAAGAGTTGTCTACACCACTTACACATGGTTTAAAAGAGCCATTTTTATTGCACGTGATTTTTCTGTTACACTTACGCAGTTGAATTATACCTAGTGTCAAATAGTAAGAGTTGGTGGTAGAGTAGAGACGGGTAACAGAATAAGGTATTTTAAAAAGATGACCAGTGTCATTTCTCTGGAAAATGCAGAAAATTAATTCTTGGTGTAAGTAGTTTTAGTTTAGGAACAATTGGCTGCTTGAGTCATTGAGTGAGTGTTTAATGATTAACACTACTCTTTGTAAACTGTTAACTTTATCTGTAATTTGTTTTTCCTAAATTGCAATTTTTAAACCAGAAATGTATGTTTTGGAGGTTGGTCATTTTGAATAATAGGGTTCAATAAGGTGACCAAGTTTCACATATCTTTTAATGATACTCTAGTTAGTAGGCACAAATGACAAGGGCTCATGTTTTGATAGTGGGAGATTGACCTATATTTATTTATTTATTTCCATGACAGAATGATTCAGATGACACATTAACAGACGTGGTTGTCGATCAAGACGATCTTTCAGTAAGAAGTGATGTTATAGGAATAGAAGATGAGTTAGATATAGCCAGAAAAGCTCTCTCAGAGGCACAACACAGACAAGAGGTTATCGAGAAAGAGAGAGATCAATTACTTGAAGAACTTGCTCGTTCTGAGGCTAAAAACCAGGAATACATCAATACCATTTTACATGACAAGGAAGTAGCTATAGCAGAACTTGAGGCTGCGAAATCTCTTTTCCAGAAAAAGCTGGAGGACTCAGTGGAAGAGAAGTTCACCTTGAAATCTAAACTGGTCCTTGCCAAACAAGATGCTGTTGATCTTGCTGTGCAGGTTGAAAAATTAGCGGAGGTTGCTTTCCAGCAGGCAACTTCTCATATACTAGAAGATGCTCAACTCAGAATTTCATCTGCTGAAACTACAGCTGCTGAAGCAGCACATCTGATTGAAAAACAGATTAAGGATGCAACTGAGGGAACAATATCATCCATTGTGGAAAAATCAAGACATGCTATAGAGAGGGCTTTAGTTGTGGCAGAGGAAGCAGGTGAACTTGCAAAGAGGTCTGTGGAGACATTGATAGATGGTACATCTCCATTCACTGAAGTTGCCGATGTCCAGGCAGAGAATATCAAGTTACAAGGAATAATAAGTGATATAGAATCTCAGTTGATGGTTGCAAGAAAGGAGGCTGATAAACTGAATTTGGAGTTAGAGAATACCAGACAGCAGTTACAGGCATTTGAGAAAAAAGCTAATGATGCAGAGAAAGCTTTGCTTGAATTTCAGGATTCAAGCAGGAAAAATAGCCTCAAGCAGGAGGAAGAGATGAAGTCAATGTTGGACAAAGTGAAGAAAGATGTGGCAGAAAGAACGAAGGCTATTTCCAAGGCTTTTAAGGCTGACTTGAAGAACATCAAGGCTACTGTTGAAGCTGCCAAAGAAGTTGTTCATTGTAAAGATTATGCCTACCTAAGAAGATGTGAAGCACTGCAGAGATCATTAAAGGCATCGGAAGATGCCTTGAAAACGTGGAGGCAGAGAGCTGAAATGGCTGAATCATTGCTATTGAAGGGAAGGCTACAAGACGAAGGGGATGACGATTCTATCTATGTTGTTAATGGGGGACGGATAGATCTTTTGACAGATGTAGATTCTCAAAAATGGAAACTACTGAGTGATGGTCCACGTAGAGAGATACCTCAATGGATGGCAAGGAGGATTAACGCTGTCTCTCCCAAATTTCCACCAAAAAAACTGGATGTTGCTGAAGCATTCACATCAAAATTCAGATCCTTGGAGTTGCCTACAGCAGATGAAGTATGGTCCATTGCTCGAGAAAAGCCAAAGGAAGGAGATGTTCTAGTTGAACATGTTTATGAAAGGGAAACGATTGAGAAGAAGCGGAAGGCGTTGGAGCGTGCTCTTCAACGGAAGACTATACAATGGCAAAGAGCTCCTGACCAAACAAAACTAGGTGGTCTTAGTACATTTCTTGAAATTAAATATAAAAATTGCTTACACAAAGATTTATTTTGTTTATGCGGTCCACTTATAGCATTTAAATTTTAACATAACTTCAATGCAGAGCCAGGAACAGGAACAGGACGTGAGATTGTGGTCAGTACATTTACTTACTTAATGACTTCACAGATTTTGCGTAAATGTGTATTAGCCACAAATGCAATTTGATCCAATAACAACTGGTTATTATAATTATAAAATGTGTTTTTATAGAGTTTGCTGAATTTTGTGTTTACACGCACAAATAATGCATTGTCTATATTTTAATAATGATATAATTAAAGATACAACAAGCAAAAGGGATCCCTAATTTCTAGCTATACAATCATTTCGTATTTCCCTATTTAAATAGAACCAATCATATCTTTAACAATATGTAACTCTTGCGGTTATTCCATTTTAAGTAAGCTTTCATCTAGCTTACTTTTACATGATACTTTATCTTGTGTAAATTGAAAATGTGTAGTATCATGCAGTACTTTACATGTTGGAGCACTATGTGCTGATGGTCAATGATTTGACCAAAGTACCTTTCATTTTGTTTTATCGCATGCATTGTTTTATTTGTATGTTTCTATCTGATGTTGTTCGTCGACTCTTGATATTTCATGTATTCTTCGTGTGCATTTTCTGTTGTATGTATTTACCTATTATAGTGACAGATAAAAGGGGAAGAAGTAAAAGAGTTAACTTCTATGAATTTTCTTTTTAACCAAGTTTCAAGGTTTTAACTGGGAGAGCTGGAGAAGGCGCTGGTATCTGGAATTAGCAGCTAAATCAGCTGATTTATCTCATTGTGGGGTGACAGCAGTGTGGCTGCCACCTCCAACAGAATCTGTTTCTCCTCAAGGTGCTACTTGATTTCTTTTGTATTATTTCATCAATATTGATATTTAGGATAGAAAATTCATATTTTAGTTCATGTTTTAGATAAGTCTATCTTCTTTAATAAAGAAACTGAAAAAAAAGGATGAAATCAAAGTCTATGCTAGATCTATTATTGGGCAACTTGCATTGTCATGCTCCAGGTCCATAGTCTTGGGAGTGAGATGGTGTGTTGAAACTTAGAAGCCAGCTTAGTTGTGGTTACCTCTAGGCTTCATTGTCTTTGAAAAACTACCTGTGGAGGGATTGACCAGAAAAGGCTAAGTGCAGAATCATAGTTGAAGCCACCTAAACGCTGGCTCTTGGGAGGTTGACATCTCACTTCAACTTAAAATAAAAGTTAAGTAGTGCTTGGTTTCTAAAATAGGCTGTGGGTGGGTAGTCTTCATTTTATAAGTCAGTTTTGTCAGGATGAGTTTGACTGTAAGTCCAAATACCAAGACTCTAAGTCCAAATTCCAAGACTCTAGACTTGGAAGGGGCATCTTGTGATCATAATAGAAGGCCATATTTCATTTTTTCCATTTTTTATTGGGTTGTAGATCTAATTATACAGGGCCAAACAATCTGCATAATATGATTTCATGATCACAAGCATTTAGTTTGTTTATTTAGTTTATGTCCTGATTAATTTATGTTACTGCTGATGGTGTTACAGTCATCTGCTGTTACTTTAGCTTAAGTGTATTTACAACGAATATATACCTCTATCAAGTATAAGACTAAATTTTCTTCCACATTGCTTGTTGTTTTCAACTGAACCAAGTACAGCTTTTTAACTTTATTGGTATAAAAAATATTAAACTTTTTTTCATAAACAAACAAGTAAGTTCTTTCCCCAAAAACCCGTTCTATTTATTTTTAATGTTATTCTAATCCTTATTGTGCAATAATATGATCAATCCGTGATAGATATTGCATTCATAAACCGAATAAACTATATGCAGGTTATATGCCTTCTGATCTTTACAACTTGAATTCATCCTATGGTTCTGTGGAAGAGCTTAAATACTGTATAGAGGAAATGCATTCTCAAGATCTGCTGGTAAGTTGTGCTGCTAATTTTGAACATCGAATACCTGAAGATGTATCCTAGGCAACTAATCTCTTCAGATATTTATGGTTCTAGGTGTCCGAAAGTAACAACTTCAAGTCCCCCCCTTAAATTTGAACCAAATTTACATACCTTTTAGGGGCTAAATTTTTCAGTTTAAATCACAAAAAAAGGAAACTAATCTTTTATTGGAATTAATTAGTTTTTTTTTTCCAATTTTTAAATGCATATTCTGATTAAAGTTGTCAAACTTAATTTTGTAGTATTAATTTTGCAAAATAAACATTGGTCTTGCTTTTATAGAACTGAGTTTTCATTCAAAATATGAGTGTTTGGACATACTTTTGAGGGTAACCAAACATGTAAAAAATTGAGTTTATTGTCCAAACTGATTATAGAGCCATCCTCAACCGGAATCCAACCACTTAACTCTAAGTGGTAGGGAGAATGTTAAGTAATTTTATTGATATCACAGTTAAGTTTTTAGGATAAACTGTGTGAAAATGATAGTAAACTTGGTTGTTTTAAATGACATCCTTTTTTTATGAGACTGAAAGGAAACAATTAAGTGCCTTTTTGATGATAACAAGAGAAATGCAAACATAAATCAGTTATTGCTGAATGTGTAAGGAAATATTTTGATGATTTTTATCGAGTTTCATTTCAACTTGTGAGTGTTTCACTGTTGCTCAAATGAATTTATATAGTTAAAGTGTTTCTATTGTAGTAATGCTTATATTTCATATTTATAATTTCTTAAAGGGTTTTCCTTTGTAATTAGGCCTTGGGAGATGTTGTACTTAACCATCGATGTGCACATAAACAGGTAAATTTATTGTTGAGCCCGAGGTCTTTTTATATTTGCTGAGAAAGGTTATCGTACACTGTTTGGGTCACTGATTAGAAGTTTAAAATTTGAAGATATTCTGGTTGTTTGAAGTGTTTAAAAACAGAGTTTCTGGTCTAAAGAATTACCTTTTTTTTTTTTTCTTTAAAAAAAAGTTTACAACGAAAGGTTCTGGTATAATAAAGTAGTGTTTAGTCTTAGTATAAGATAGTTGTGATTTTATGCCTTTTGTCTTCACTCCAAACTGCATGATGAGTGAGTTTGAGCCATGAAAGGGATTCATATTTCCTGGCTTTAAAGCACGAGGTTTTATGTCAGTGCTTATTTTGTCATTTTTCTGATACTGTAAGCCCACAATATAATATGATGAACTGATCTTCCCCTGCCTCCTCAATTGTTGGTAGAGAAATTATATTTCAGGAAAAGTGATCTGTGAGTCGAGTGTCCGTGCTTTAAGTTCAAGTCACTCTTATGTAAGGTGTGAGAGAAATGTAAAACTATTCTAGTATTCCACCTAATAGCTTAAGCTTTTAGAAAAGCTGGTTCTTGATTCTGGAATATGATGCTACTGGATCTATCCATCTAACCCAACTCTATGCATTGACTTTCATTCACAATTTCACACCTAATAAACCAATGTTAAAACCGAAGGCAAGAAAATTCTATGAAAGCACTAGTCTTTGAATCCACTTTGATCTAAAATGTGCAGAAACTTATTAATTGTGGGTTGTCTTAGTCTGGACATGCAAGGTTGCCTATGATTGTTTTTGATCTTTGACTCAGTATTATGTCCAACACTAGCATATGAAACTTGGGGCAATCTTTTTAAAGGCACAGTTCATAATGCAGACCATCAAGTGGCTATTATATAAATCAACAACTTTTATTTCTTTCAGAGTCCAAATGGTGTTTGGAACATTTTTGGTGGCAAGCTTTCATGGGGACCTGAAGCAATTGTATGTGATGATCCAAATTTTGAGGGGCGTGGAAATCCTTCAAGTGGTATATTTGTACATCCTATGCAGATGATGCAGTTGTTCAATTTTTGTCTTTTCGATATGTAATTTTCATGAGAATAGCTCAATTTTCACGAGCCTTTTGGAGTTGTTTCTTTTCATTCTAAATAAAACAAAGCTTGATCAAATTAGTACGAGGAAAAAACTAGAAGAATCTCATGAAATCATTTTTTTGTAATTAATCTGAGTGTTTGCCACTTTCAAATCAAGATTGACAAGGTCCTAAAAACAGTGCATTGTACTTGTGTCTTATTGAGATGAAAGTCTAAAATATGGCAAGTTTTCCTCAATAAGACTGCACAAAACTTTACCAGATACTTCCACTATATAAGACGGCATAATGCTTTACCAATGACTATATTGATGATTAGGAGGTTTTACTTATCTAAACCTTTTTAATGCTCTATGTAGGTGATATCTTCCATGCTGCACCCAATATTGACCATTCTCAGGACTTTGTAAGGAAAGATATCAAGGGTTGGTTGAACTGGCTTCGCAATGATATAGGTTTTGATGGATGGCGTCTTGACTTTGTTAGGTATTCTTTTGTCTGCTGAAGCATACTGAAGGTTTATGACAAATTCTTTACTAATTAAGTGTGTAGGTTTTACTGAGAAAATGTGTGTTATCCACATTATTGATCTTTAGCTTTTATCACATGGAACTTGAGAAGATGATCTGGTTCTTTTTGTTTCTTAACCAGCTTATTCTCATGTAAAATTTGATAACTTTTCATTCTGTCGGCAGAGGCTTCTCTGGCACATACGTTAAAGAATATATTGAAGCGTCAAATCCTGTATTTGCCATTGGAGAATATTGGGACAGCTTGGGCTATGAACACGGAAGTTTGTGTTACAACCAAGGTTATTGTTCACTGCTTTCACACTCATTTGATATTAGTCTATCCTTATTGTATATTAAAGAAAGTTGAGTTCAGATTGTGTTTGTTGAAATTATTAGGTTTCAATTCAGGGGAGGAAGAGAGATAAAAGAGAATGAAACACTGAATTGATGTTAATGGAGATGTGCTACAATGTATTGACTAGTTGATATGTTCATAAAACCTAAAGTACTAATTGTTATTTATACTACTTGTAGTAAATTTAACAAATTAGTGAAACCAAACATGATTAGATAAGGAGATATAGTAACTAATATTAAGAGATAATAAGGAAATAGGGAAACTAATCCTGGCATATAATCTATTATATGATAGTTCTGGGATATTTCCAAATAATCTAGTAGTGTTGATAAAATCATATTTTATATATGGATATTTCCATATATATTTTTGTATGCTTATTTATCATCTGTTGGTCCTATTGGAATATGTGAAACATTTCCAACATACCCAATTTCTATATTATTGTCTTACAAGCTATTTATGGTGCTTATAATGATTAGATCCTCATCGGCAACGGATAGTGAATTGGATCAATGCAACTGGTGGTACTTCATCTGCATTTGATATAACGACAAAGGTATCCCTATCCACAAAAGTAAATGAGGTTTCTTGGTGACCTCATCCTTTTAAATCTTGTTGTCTAGAAGAGAAAGACTTTTATCTCACATTGAGTTTTCAAACTCGAACTTTGTTATTGCAATTAGCAGCATGATTGGATTTGACTGCTGTGGTTTTTGTTTTCTTTTTTCGTTTTGCAAATATCTTAACCAAGTTTTGACTTCTTTTTGTCACTGGAGGAGGAAGGTGAATGATACAAGCAAAAGTTTCAGGATATAACTTTGTATTATCTTGCTGCAAAATTGTTATTCTTTCTGTATGTAACCCTTTCTCAGGGCATACTTCATTCTGCTCTGCATAACGAATATTGGAGACTGATTGATCCTCAAGGGAAACCTACAGGAGTGATGGGATGGTGGCCTTCTCGTGCTGTTACATTCTTAGAGAATCATGATACTGGGTCCACACAGGTTTTATCTCTCTCTTTCTCTCTCTCTCCCTGATGAAGTATGACACATAAAAATTTTGTAAGGAACCCAGAAACGTTGGAAAAGAATGTATTGTCAGTGACTATTGAATTACAAAGGTTTTCCCTTTCTGTAATAGTTACTACTACGACATTGTTGCATGTATATTAATATCTTTTCAGCTCAAGTTACTACCTAACTAACCATGCTAAATAATGAGAAAAATGGATTTAACATTTCTTTTTACTTTCAGGGCCACTGGCCATTCCCACGGGATAAACTCATGCAAGGATATGCATATATTTTGACTCATCCTGGAACTGTAAGTCCTTAATAAAATAGCATCCAATACTTTCATCACATACCTGTCATTGTTGACGATAGTTCAATAATGTTTTCTTGAAAAAAAATGAATGGTACTTGTGAAGTTGTGATCACTTAAATTTAATTTCTTGTTAGAAAGGACTAAGGAATGCAGGTAATGTGTTTGCTTACACAAATCTGAGGCCCCTTATTGTGTTTTTTTTGTGCAGCCTGTAATATTTTATGACCATTTCTATGATTTTGGCATCCATGATGTGATAACGGAGTTGATTGAAGCTCGGCGGCGTGCCGGAATCCATTGTCGGAGCTCGATCAAGATATACCATGCAAACAATGAAGGTTATGTTGCTCAGGTTGGTGATGCACTAGTAATGAAGCTGGGACAGTTTGATTGGAATCCCTCCAAGGAGAACCAGTTGGAAGGGAGTTGGCAGAAGTTTGTTGACAAAGGACCAGATTACCAAGTGTGGTTGAGACAATAGTTTAATACCAATCTGTTTGTAGAAATTTCTCTTTCCTGTGATGGAAATTAGAAATAGCTTCAATAAAGCACACATCAATGGAAGAAACAGAAGAATCTTTTTGTATGTAATAATATATAGCCAAAAAACAGGTAAGGTAATTCTTGTCTGCTTCATATCAGCTTGAGTCAAATGCCTTCATATGAGAACAACAATTTTTATCTGCATTTTGTGTTGCATTTTTTTACATATAGCCGTGTGTGTGTCTATTCAACCAAGTGTTCTTACAAAGCGTCCTGCAAATTTGTGTGTCCATGCATAGTGAATGTAGTTACAACTTTGTAGGCATAAATGCTCGCAAAGAAACAATGATGTTGAAGCATGGTTTATTCTAAGTATAGGAAATATAAGTATTTTTGAGAGTTTTTTTTTTTACTACAATTGTACTGTTATTTTTTCAATAGAAAAGCCTTAAAAAACTCTCAAGTACACTTTTAGTTTTGTATCTAACATGGTGTGCCAAATCCAAAAGTTTCTTATACTTTCATAATTTCGACATGCCCTCTACGTTTGTTAAAAAGATCAAAATACCTTTTTTTAAAATAAAATATTAAATTTTGCTTTACAATATGTTGTCTCATCACTCTATAAAAAAGAGATAATTTTCTCGGTTTATGTAAAAAAAATAAAAACTTTAAACTATAAAAAAATGAAAAGAGTAAATGAAAACAAAAATCTGAGAGAAAACTAAAAAAAGAAGAAAAGATATATATGTTTATTTTCTATAAATAATCTATATCAATTAATGCTGCTCATTTATTTATATTATTTATACGTTTAATATTAAACAAGCACCTATTAATCTAAATAAGTATTAAATGTACCAAACAGTGTCATTTAAGTTGGTGGTAAATTAATGAATTAAATGTTCAGTAAGATTGCCAAATCCTCACCCTAACGCAAGTTCTATATATATATATATATATATATATATATATATATATATATATATATATATATATATATATATATAACACCAAGCTTCCCAAATTCACACACAACAGAACCATTTTTTTCATATGCTTCTGCAAATCAAGCAAAGATAGGTAGCTACACATATGGCAGATGACGAGTATTGCAGTGACTGCAAAACTTACACTCCATCAGTGTATGATCGCAGAGCTGGGGACACAATCTGCTCCGAATGTGGCTTGGTTCTTGAGTCCCGATCGGTGGACCAAACACCACCATCCACATTCTTTCACCGTAAACTTGAAGATGAGGATAATGATGAATATGTTGATGTTGATGATAATGATAAACATTACAGAACCAGGTTTCATGCGAAAGATCTTTTAGCTTGTGGAGCACGCCTTGGTACTTATATTGCACGCCACCCCAGCTCCAATGTTGAGAACAAAAATATAGTGAAAGCTAGTGACAACTATTGGAGAATGACGAAGGACAAAAGAGAGTGCAACATCGTGGCTGGTCTGAAAACCATGGAAGATATGGCCAGTAGCTTAGGCTTGGTTTGCACCATAACAGACCATGCTAAGGAACTGTACATTAGGGCAAAAGGTGGAAAGATATTTTGGAGTGGGTGTGGGAGAGATCCAAAGGCCTCTGTGGTGTCATGTTTGTATTTAGCATGTCAAGAAGAGGGTTCAGCAAGAACCCTACGTGAATTTTATCCTGTTGCAGGTGGAGTTAGTGTGAAGGAGATTCACAGGACTATAGAGATGTTTAAGAACCATTACGAGATTTTAAGTAATGATGATTCGGCTACACGTGCCAATAACGTAGCTAAACGTTTCTGCTGCTATCTTAACCTTGATAATCACGTTATGAATGCGGTAAAGGAAGTGCTTCAGAAATTGCAGCAGTTTGATGTGAGGAGAAAGCCTGCTTCCATTTTAGCAGCAACTATTTATATGGTTACTCAGCTCTCAGATAATAAATTGAACTTTCGAGGTAAATTTATCATCATATGGCTTTTCTTAGATTTAGATACTCATCACACTGAAGGATTCTAAAATATTACCCAATTTGCATTTGTTTGATAGGGTTAGATGTGGAAGAAGTTGCTAAAGCTTGCACAGTGAGTGTTAGCACATTGAAGAAGGCGTACGCAGATCTTCATCCCCTTGCTTCATATGTGATTCCTATTTGGTACGCCAGTGCTCAGGACATAAAGCGACTTCGCACTCCTTGAACCTCATCATCATCTTTTAGAGATCACTACAACAACAAAAACCGATACTCCAATTCTCTTGCTGTATTATAAACCAGAATATAGTACTTATAATAAGAGTTAGATTCTATTATGTATAATAACTCTGGTATTTGAATGAGGGCATATTTGTTTTTATGTTGAATGGATGATCACATTTTCTTCAACGAAATTTCTCGTGCCCAGTGAGTTTTGTGTTTTACCACGTTATAAGCTGTTAACCATGACAAAGTGTCCCTATAATCAGTAATGGATTTTAAAACTTTGGGTAATTTTTAAGTACAAACCTAGACTGTGCTACTATGTCAAAGATTTAGAATCAAATCACAGAATTAAACTTTAAGAGTTAATATTTGCCGTTTACTCTGTTGATTATAATTGCAAGTAAAACCCAACAGAGTTTTTAAGATTTGGTTTTGGCATTACAGGACTTCCCACTAAAAAACAAGAAATTCAATTCTCTCCGGATATGCCAATGATGGACACTGCATACTTTCAATGGCGTGGCTTTAATAAGATCTTCTTCGATGCATTGATGTTTTTGTGGTCATTGAGGATTGTCACGAGTGTTTCGTGATGGCTGTTCTGAGTTTTTGTTTTTAAGCAGCAAAAATTAATGTTGGATGTTAAGGATTCGACGTAAATTTACGTGTCCTGCTGCATGGACGCCAACTCTAAAATCAATGTAAAATGTCCAAAATAGCATATGTTAAAGATTTTCGTGTCGTGTTAGTAAATAAAGTGATCTTGATGCCAGACTAAATGAAGTGATATTTAATAGTTTATTGAAGTAACATCTAAACCCATCAATTAATAACTTAATACCATTCATGTCTTTGTAAGCATATTAATAATAATAAAACCTAAAAAATGAAACGTTTAAAAATATTAAGGATAAAATTTGATTTTTTAAAAAGAAACTAAAAATAAAAAATAAACTTTATTGTACGATAGATAAAAAAAATGTTATTTAAGCATTTTTAAACCATTTAAAATGTCTATAACTATTCCTTTTGATCAATAAATACTAAAAATATTTTAGAATTAAGTAAAATAGTTATATAATTGAAAATACACTTCATATTGTTAGAGTCATTTAGCATATCAAAGTTATTTTTTCATATTCTTTGCTCTTACTCACGTGAGAAATCTTCGGGAGATGGATCTTTTTCCAATTCTATTCACAAATTCACTCTCAATCTCTCCACGTCACCTGAAAAAGACTCACACTCCTTTAAAGACCCACACTCATTTATAGCAATAATACTTCAATCTTTTATATCCTTAATCATTAAATTTTCTTTTATCAAAATTCAAGGTGATAACACATTTTAGTCATAAATAAAAAGAAAATCATGAGCACAAATATACTATACATCGTGTATAATAGAATTGAGAAGATAAATTTTGTTATTATTATGAAAAAAACGGTTCGGATTGGTAAACAAATTAAAAATTTTAATAGAATGAATAACGATGATAAAAAAATTGGTACTTGTAAATATCCGCTTGCAGCATCGTTTTAATCATCAGTACAGGTAGGGATGACAAAAATATCCGTGTCTGCAGATTTTTGCAGATAAAATTTGCGGAGGATAGTTAGTACCCAAGGGTATTTATTATCCGCGGGTAGCAGGTGTTTTAATACCCGTTTATAAATGGGTCGGGTGTGGTATCATACTATTCGTACCCACGGGTACTCGATACCCGCAAAAAAATTAAAATTAAAATTTAATTTATATTTTATTAAGTTAAATTTAATTAAATTTATATTTTATTTTTATAATTTTATATTAAACAATTTATAAAATATATATTTTTTAAATATTTGTGAGTATCGGATATCTACGGTTACTCGCGGGTTTTAAAAATATTCGCGGGTATTTTTTAAGCGGATACCCGGTGGGTAAACGGGTGGGTAGTGGGTGAATTTTTTTTGGCGGGTCGAGTTGCGGGTAGGCACTATCCGTGCTCGACCCGACCCGTTGTCATCCCTAAGTATCAGTCTATGTTGATCAGTGATGATAACGGTATGTTCTGATCGTTCTTGTGATGTTTCTATATGTAGATAGAGCATCCTGTGGAGTTAGAGGCGTTTGACGTTTATAGAGCGACCTAAGCAGGATAACATGTAAGAGAAGCTAATAGCTTTTAGAGTTAATGAGTCATATCTTGTATGATTGTGAAGTATTTGATATGTTATGATGAATTACCAATGCTTGTGATTGTGGTATGTTGATCTTTTAAACGATTGAATTGAATTTGATTGTATTGTTTGAACTGAGGGTATTTGAGAAAAATAGAGTTGTTGGATCATGAACCTAATTGGTGCGACGTACTATAATTTAACACTCTTTTTGACCACTGTCTATAGTAGGAATACCAATTAGAGTAATGAAACAGGTCCAGATTTTTCAAAAAGCTTAATTTGATGTTACTGATATCTGATACAACGCTAAGTCTCACGTGGTAGCGCTGAACGCTCGTTTTTGCGAATCAATTGGCGCTGAGCGTTGGTTTTGTGAATTGATCAACGTTAGGCGTCACTTTCTGGTGCTCAGAGCTACCTAGTTTTCAACACTGCGTCTTATTGATAAAATGAAGATTCTCACTTCGTTAACCGTCAGATTAAACTGAAATTTTGACAATTGATTATAGATACGTGAATCTTCATTTTGATCGGTGGGATATTTGTTTTAAAGTATGTGATTAGAGAAATGGTTTTCACTGTTTGGATGTATTTCATGTATAGTGTCAATTGCATGTTTTTGTTGTTTTGGTTACTTTGGATGTTTTGTGTATACTTAAACTGGATTCTATAATCCCTATTACTATGCATTGAGATAAAATTATTATTGTGGGTTGATAATGTCCATTTTTACATCTTTTTGTGCGTTTATTGTCAAGAATAAATCAACTCTTTCCTACCTTTTATCTTGTTATATCCTCAAGTTTAGTGTGTTTTGTATTGTTTTGTGTTTTAGTTATTTTATGTTTGTTTTGCCTCTAATCTCTCTTTTAAGTGTGTTAAATAAGTTAATAGGAAGCATTTGTGATGGAAGAAAACAAGCAAGAACTCAAGGGAGCATGATTGAACAAGAAAATATTGATTTTGAAGCAAATACCCACGTCAGGCGCCACTAGAATCACGCTTAGTGCTTCAAATACATAATGCTGTCAAACTGGACAAGGCTGAGCGGTGGAAAGTGGGGCTGAGCGCCATTCAGTTCGCAAAATCTGGTGTTGAGTGCTGCTGAGACAAGGCTGAGCGGTGGCTCACTGACATGTCAAAAAATGGGTTTTTAAACTTGTTTCTCGCGAGGGTTTGGTCCATTCCTCATTTTGCACAATAGAGAAACACTTTTGGGTGCTTGGAGAGCCTCTTGGAGGTTGCTAGGGGTGTTGGGAAACTTTCCCACTCCTCCTTGGGTCTTCTCCATTCATGGTGGTTTTTCCCCCTTTTGGGGTTGGAGAGGAAGATGGGTTACAAATTGAAGGTGTTGATGCGAAGGGGAGGCACAATTGGAGCATGGACCAGTTGCTAAGAACCTTGGGAGAGGGCTTGCATCTTCTCTTTGGTTTCCATCTCTTCCCTATCTCTCTAATTTGTAAAACCTAGGTTCTCCACCATGGAGAGCTAAACCTATTTGTTGAGATTAGATGTAATGAACTAAATTCTTGTGTATTTTGTGATGTTAATCCATATGCTTTTCCATTTGTATGTTAGCATTTGATTTCCATGCTTAATGCTTGCTTTGGTTTGGCCACCCATGCATGATTTGTGGTTCTTGAGGTGTTGGAAAATGTCTTTTGAACCTAGAACTGAAATTGAATGCCTAATGGAGTTTGTATCTAGGGATAGAACATGATTCATTAGTAATCTTAAGACTCTTGAACTTAATGCATGATTTCGCTTGTTTAGGATTCAAGGAATTGAAATTTGATGAGTTATCATAGACTCAAAGTCGCTAGGAATAGGATTTGAGTATTTTTGTGTGTTGATTTCGGCATGAAATTGGAATTGAGATGTTTGTGAATGCATGAGAATAAAGTGAATGAAATCTAGTCTTGACAATTGTATATAATCTATGTTAAATTTATGTTGCACTCCAACTGTTTGATAAAATACCAAAAAGAGTTTCTTTGTGTTTTTGTGAGCTTTGTTGTCTATTTGAGTTATAAATTGTGAGAGTTGTCATGTGTTGCACAAGTCCCTGTGGAGAGAACGATATTTATTATTTGCTACGTGCGACTGGTGCACTTGCCGTTTTTCACCTAACATGGGTATATAAGATGATGATTGGTATGAAATTTTGTGTGAGCATACGAAGTTATGATGTTTAAGGAATTTCAAGGAGAAGTTCTATATGATGGTATTTTAGTGTATGCAAGGACTTGGTATTGGTTGGTATACTGATGCTCTAATAATCATTAAGACTCACGTAGAGCATAATGAGTTATGTTGTGAGGAGTAGTAGGAGGTCATAATCACTGGACTTGATCAAGTCCTAGATGCGAAGGAGATTTACCTTATGAGTAGTTGGGTGATAACCCATTGAAGCCAAACTTTGCAAAGTTTGGGAACCATGCACAAGTGCAAGCCACCAAGAGATCCGATGTCACTTGCATGTATCTGGATAATTGAGTTTAATGTCAATTGTATTTCTAATTATATGTATGCCTATGTGTGTTATGTTGGTAAACTGAGTTAAGTTTTTATATGAATATTTCCTTGTTTACATTAGCTTATCATTCTTCTGTGTTTCTGTGTTATTTGTCTTTTTTTGCGATGATCACCTATTCGGTGGAAGCAGATGTAGTTGCAATGTCAGAGGAACCTCAGGAGGTTGAGGAGTCATCTTTTAAGTTGATATAACGTTTCAGTGGGAGTTGTTGTAAGTGAGTAGTCTGTGCTTAGAATTAGGATTGGTCTTTTAATTGGTTTGCATAAACGTTATACTTTTATAGTCTTATCTGTTTTAGGATTGTATTAATATACTTTATACATTAGATCTTCTGCTTTGACTACTACAGTGAAACAATCCTATTTTATTAGTTTTTATTAGGATGTTATATAGATGACCAACAAATTAGTATTATATGTCGTCCTTAAAATAGAATGATACATTAATCTTCTTATTCTTCTTTTTAAGTTTTTGTTTTAATTTTTTTTAATATATATATATATATATATATATATTAAAAATATACTTAATTATATAAATATTTTTTAATTAATTAATTAATATATTTAATTGAATAAATTAGAATATTTGTTACTTTTTATATGCTAAATTATATTAAAATATTTAATTATTTAATTTTAAACTGTAAAAGTTAAATTTTAAAATTACAATATATATATATATATATATATATATATATATATATATTTATATATATATTTGTGTGTATTTAAATAATACAATGTAAAAATGATTTTTAAGTTATCTCTTATTTTAGTTATTAATTTATAAAAGTCAAGTAAAAAAAACTGGTGAATATTGTACTAAATTTTGGTAAATTAAACATCAGTGGTTACCTTAAAATTTCAACGACTAACAAATAATACTGTAATACTGTGCCAATGAAATAAACAAATAATATTTTAAGAAATAGTATGAAGTATTTTTATACTTATTTTATTCCATTTAACATTGTCATATATATATATATATATATATATATTATATTTTGCGAATTGCTGACGTTTGGTTATTAAAAAATAATAATTTACTTTGGTGATTAAGTTTTGGATGTGGACATTTTGTTGTAGTGTTGATTGAATATGACATATTACAGCTACATGAAATTTCTCCCAACCCAGTTTTGTGTTTTAACACGTATCTATTACCTATGCCATGATGAATGTGAGGAGTGTCGGGTCCCTTATTAATTACTAAATTATGTTATGTGGATACTGACCGATCAAAAATAACACCAGGTAAAATTAAAAAAAAAAAAATAATTATATGGACAAACGTCATAAGTGACGCATTACGAGAGTCCAAGACTAGTATTCTTCTGCACATACATAGAAAGTATACACAATGAATTCATTTTAAAACTTACAGTGTATCTGAAAATAACAAGGTTATGAAAATTATTAATTTAAAAATATTTTGAAAAACAATTGAAAATTTTAAATAATTTATATTTGAACCTCGTTATTCTTTCTTCTTATTTTTTTAACGTTCCTTTTCTTATAAATTAAGAAAATGTTAAATCAATTTTCCTGAATTGTATTAGGCATTTTACTCTCTATTCTCTTTCTCTCTCTTCTTTTGTCGAAGATTAGTCTGCCTGGAAAAGAAGTTGACCATGTCTCTTCAAACCCACCAACTTTGACTTGTACAAAGTACATCAGTTGCTTGCATGCATTTCAATAACTATATAAGACAAACAGCATCGTACATACAAACAACAACATCAAACATTTCATTCCCACACTGTTCTATTGTTTCCCTTCAACGACGAGTTCACCAAAATGGGCATCCCTCACTTTCTTTGTTTACCATTACCTATTCAAGGACACGTGAACCCCCTCATGCAGTTTTCTCTTCTTTTGGCCAAACATGGTTGCAAGGTCACTTTTGTGCACACAGAGTTCAGCTACAAAAGAGCCAATACTGCAGGTGGAGACAACAAGGAGGAGGCACTGGTAAAGTTGGTGACTCTCCCTGATGGTTTGGAGCCTGAAGATGACAGAACCGATGTGGCCAAATTTCTTTTTTCAATGAAAAACACCATGCCTGCTTTGCTTCCAAAGCTCATACAAGACATCGATGCCTCCGATGTTGAGAACAAGATAACATGTATAATTGTTACCATAAACATGGGTTGGGCTTTGGAAATCGGCCACAAATTGGGAATCAAAGGGGCTCTTCTCTGTCCAGCATCTGCAACTTCCTTGGCTTCTGCTGCCTCCATCCCAAACCTTATTGAAGATGGCATCATTGATTCTGAAGGTAAATAAATATCCCTTTCTTTTGGAAAAATTTTCATTTTTAGCTGTTTGTTGTAATTGTGTCTCCTAGTAGTTTATATGATTTGGTTTTGGCATTACAGGACTTCCCACCAAAAACCAACAAATTCAACTCTCTCCGGAAATTCCCATGATGGACACAGATCACCTTCCATGGCATGGCTTTAAGAAGATGTTCTTTGATCATCTTGTGCAAGAGATGCAAACTCTGAAGTTAGGAGAGTGGTGGCTTTGTAACACTACTTATGATCTTGAGCCAGGAGCATTTTCCATGTCACCAAAGTTCCTACCCATTGGGCCATTGATGGAAAACAGCAACAGAAGTTCATTCTGGGAAGAAGACAGAGCTTGTTTGGAGTGGTTAGATGAACAAGCACCTCAATCTGTTGTGTATGTTTCCTTTGGGAGTTTAGCAGTAATGGATCCAAAGCAGTTTAAAGAATTAGCTCTGGCACTCGATCTCCTTGACAGGCCTTTTATCTGGGTTGTGCGTCCGAGTAATGAGAAGGAAAACGTGAATGCATACCCTAATGATTTTCATGGAAGTAAAGGTAAAATAGTTGGTTGGGCCCCTCAGAAGAAGATACTGAACCACCCTTCAATTGCTTGCTTCATTAGTCACTGTGGTTGGAATTCTACCCTCGAAGGTATATGTGCTGGTGTACCTTTCTTGTGTTGGCCATTTACAACTGATCAATTTCTGGACAAGTCTTATATTTGTGATGTGTGGAAGATTGGAGTTGGATTAGAAAAAGATGAAAGTGGAATAATTTCAAGGGAAGAGATAAAGAAGAAGGTGGATGAAGTGGTTGTTGACGAAGACATTAAAGCAAGGTCTTTGAAATTGAAGGAGATGACCATAAACAACACACAAGAAGGTGGACAGTCATCAAAGAATCTAAGCTTCTTTATTGATTGGGCCAAGTAGTGATGCTTCCTTTGGATAACAACAATGTCTTTTTCTCCGGACTGAAAAAAGAACATGTATTTTTCTTTTGTTATCGTTATTGTAGTTGATATAGCAGAATAAATTTTTCATTTCTCTAAAAGATTAATATTTTTATCAAACACATTCCATTTATTGAATAAGTACTTTGAGTTAGATTTTGTAGTTTCTAGCTTTAAAACATGCATTGCATAGTAGTTTTAGGATTTTAGTGTTCTTGTTAGTCAAATTTTCCCAGCACAACTTGTTTACAAACATTTGCATCTATATATTGTCATTTCCACATAATGATATTAAGGTTGCCCTATATTTCATTCTTAAGAAAAATTGATTTTGACTAAGATCTTTACACGACAAAAAGCTTTATCAAATAACCAAACTAAAAAATTTAAAAATTACAAAAAAAAAAAAAGGAAAATAAAAAATTAAGGTGAAACCCAATTTTTTGTTAGGTTTTCATAAAAACTGCTGACACTTAAAAGGAGATTTCCAAAACCTTCACTGTTCTATTTCTTTCTAGAGATTATTATAACATCAACTAATAAACCTAACTAAAATTATATATTTTCTTAGTGTTATATGTAAATAATTCATGAGCAAACACAAAAGTTATATTTTAACAATCATTGTAATAATCTATAAAATATTTTAACTGAGTATTAATAAGAAAGGGGATGGTTTAGTAATGAAATGGATATATCATTATAAACTTTACAAAACATATATTAATGAATGATTCAAATACATTCACACATAAAAACAAAAACATATTCATAATTGTTTTAAAGCATATCATCAAAGCAAAATTTATTTCAAAAGAATTTGATAAGTTTAATAGCAAAATTTCTAGTTATTTGACTAGATTAGAAGTTAGTTCAATCAACATAAAAAGTTTAAAATACTAAAAGTAGATATTAAAGAGTTTTTAAGCTTATAAAGTATAAACTATTTTAGTTAACTTATAACTTGTATCTTTTTTTTTTTCATGATCATCTTTTATATTTTAATATTTTTTTTATCATAACTAACTTCTTTTAATTATTACGATGTATTTCAATTTTATAAGGATAGTTAATTATTTTACTATTTTTAGTATTTGTTAGATTACTTTTTAATATTTATGCAGTTTAAATTAAAAAATATATTTAACACAAGAAATTGAAGTCACCAATATTGTGTTGATGATATTTGAAAATTACACATGATAAAAAATGTAAAATAAAAACTTAATATAATAGTAGTTTAAATTGGTAAATACAAAAAATTAATTCCTAAAAATAAATAAAAATTAAATATAATTAATTAGGTTGGATCAAATGACTTATTCAAATAAAAAAATATAGAACTTTTAAAAAATAAATAGAAGTATTAAGCTTTTAAAAATATAATCTTTAATTATAATATATATATATATATATATATTTATATAATAAAATCTATGTAATTATATCTTTTTATGATATTTTACAGTTAGCAACTGATTATTAGTTAATTCTACTAATTTCTTTTAACATAACAAATGTAAGGCCCTTTATTTTTTTCCTGTCCTAAAGTTAGTGGGCTGCCCTACAGTATTGGGCCTAAAGGCCGGCCCACAGTATAAGTCCTTAGGTCTGCCCTAAACCTAAGGTACCCTACCATTTTCAAAAAAAAAACTTTGCCCTTGCCTTGAGCTGCAGCCGCCACCCCCCTCCGCTAGGGTTCCGTTCGACTGTCACGTAAGCTTAAGGGGTTTCTACTCCACGTAAGTAACTCTAAACCTATTGTACTTACCTCCTAAAGCTTTACATTCGTTTTCCACCGATTAAAGTCCGAAAATAATCATGTCCACCGCTGTTCCGCCAGTTCTTAGGTCCGTCACTCGAGCCGCTGTGCTCCGGAGTCTAGTGCCGAGGTCTGTACGAACCCATTTCCAGGTACGGGAAGTTAGGGTTTCAGTCTTTTGGTGTTGTCTTGGCTGTTCTGGAGTGAGTTACTGATTGCATGGATAAATCCTTCGTTTTGGTGTGATTAAATGCTTTGTATGCTTGGTTGGTTCGATATACATGACTGTTGTAGTGAAGAACAGTGGCGAGACCTGTTAATCTCGCCCAAGCGAGTCAATCTCGCCTAGGCGAGATGAAACAGGGAGCTCGCCTAGGGCTATTGCACGAAAGGTCGCCCAGGCGACTCACTCAACTCTTGAGCGAGCAGGCAACTCGCCCAGGCGAGAGGGATCTCGCTTAAGCGAGATCCCGCGTTGCTCATGCTCCTGCCTTTGTGCTCTCGCCTAGGCGAGGGGGAGGCTCGCCTGAGCGAGCACGTCTCGCCTGAGCGAGACCCCTCAGCTTGAGCGAGATGTTGGGCGAGACAGTGTTGTGATTTAGATGTTTGATGTTTCCTGAGTGATCTATTTTGGTTGGGTATGATTGTGTGATGATGGACATGTATATAATAGAATCTTTTGCATGTTTGGCATGAGTTATGAACGACGTATGACGGGCTGGGTATGATATTGACATGTGAAATGAATGAATGGATTGGAACTAAAGAAATACGTGATTAATATGAGATGAGACCCTAGATTCATGGGGTGGTGATGATCCGAGGTATGGATTCGAAATCTGACGCGTATGAGGAAATTAATCTCAGGGGTTGGTATGGAAATGTAAAATATGGTTTTAATATTCTCTTATTGCTGAATTATGAATGTTGGTCCGTGTCAGCGTGTAAATTCCTTGGGGTCCCTAGGTGAGACCTCCGGGGTCGCGCTTCAGTGGTCGGGACGTAATTCCATGGCCCCTGCTAGTGGGTGTTCATGGTGGTGCCCCATCTGTATAACTAGGTAAGGATTCAAGGTAAGGTTGCATCCT